>Ga0308163_10000150_pt1 | contig 198091 bp, 171 predicted proteins | sample PhyTR1_FD_201037 | JGI IMG/M metagenome (GOLD analysis project Ga0308163, IMG submission 201037) | Phyllosphere microbial communities from UC Gill Tract Community Farm, Albany, California, United States - DLSLT.R1 | ecosystem: Host-associated > Plants > Phyllosphere > Unclassified | place... | reverse complement strand
ACTGTGCCAATGACCGCGTGCAGCGTTAAGCTGCGGCCTCTTCACTACAGGGATGTAGCACGATGATCGCAGGACGTGGTTGGCTGTTGATGGTGGCGCTTGCAACGGCAAGTGGCGCTGCACACGCACAGGAGGTGCCCAGCGCCGAGGCACAGGCGCGGATCCTGGATCTGCTGCAGCAGCAGTCGCTGTATCGCGACCGCGTGGACTGGTCCAAGGCCCGCGCGGAGTTGGCGGCTGCGCGTGACCCGGCGCAGACGCGGCGGCTGCTGGACGATGTGATCCAGCGCAGCAGTGGCGGGCACGGGCGTTGGATATCGCCCAGCCAGTTGCGCACGGAGTCGAAACGCGCACCGGCCACGCAGGCAGCGATGGGCGCTGCGCCCCTTCAGACAGAGGACGCCAGCACGGGACCGACAGCGCGGCTGGGGTGGATCAACGTCGGCGCCTACATGGACGACCAGACCCAGCCCCAGGAAGTGCAGTACCAGGCCCGCAAGCAGGCGGCCATTGCGCTGCAGGCGCACATCCAGGAACAGGACGATGGCAACCGGTGTGGCTGGGTGGTCGACCTGCGCGGCAACAGTGGCGGCAATATGTGGCCCATGTTGCTGGGCCTGGGCCCGTTGCTGGGCGATGCCAAGGGAAGTGATCCGGTCGGCATGTCCCTTCGCGCGGACAAACAGCAGCCCTGGGCGTATCGCGATGGCACGATCTGGTCGGACGGGAACGGGATGTTGGGATCGCGCAACACGCGGTACACACTGCGCCACCCGGGCGCGCCGGTGGCCGTCCTGTTCGGGCCGCGCACTGCCAGTTCCGGCGAGGCATCGGTGCTGGCCTTCCGCGGCCGGGCAGCCTCGCGCAGCTTCGGTCAGCCCAGTGCCGGCTATTCCACCTCCAATATCCCGCAGCGTCTGCCCGATGGCAGCATGCTGCTGCTGACCGGCAGCGTGATGGCCGACCGCAACGGCGTCGGCGACGGCAACCGCCTGCAGCCTGACGTCACGGTGGGCGCAGGGCAGGACGCGGCCGCGCTGGCGCGCGAATGGCTACTTGCGCAGCCGGCCTGCAAACAGGCCGCTGCGGTGGTGGATGCACGCTGAAACCGGATGCGCCGCGCGGGCCCGTTGATGCACGGGCCGTAGGGGCGCAGACGTTCAACGCACCGCCGCAATCGCCCGCGTACGCGCTTTGGCCAGCGCTTCACCCACCGCCGGTCCCTTCAGGTGGGTGAGGTCCAGGTCCCGCGCCTGGATCGCCAGCGCCGCCTGGTGCAGGCGGGTGAGCGTGGCGCCCTGCGGGTAATCGCCGTCCTCGAAGCCCAGTCGGCCGCGCTTGTCGGCCTCGCAGCACAGCGCGATCTGCGCGATGCGCTCCGGGCGGCGGAAGCCGTCGCACCGGCCCAGCAAGTCCAGGACGGTGGCATCGCGCAGTTCATCGATGCGGTGCACGTTGAGGTGGTCGCGGCACACCGCTTCGGCCAGCTGGCGGTGGTCCAGCGGCACCTTCAGGCGGTCGCACAGGGCATGCAGCGGGGCCACGCCGCGCTGCTCGTGCATGATGTGGCGCGGCCATTCCGACGGCGGCGTCAGGCCCTTGCCCAGGTCGTGGGTGAGCGCGGCGAAGCCGATCAGGTCGTCGCCCGGCGCCAATTGCGCGGCCATGTCGCTGACCATTTCCTGGTGCACGCCGGTATCCACCTCGGGATGGAATTCGGCGCGTTGCGGCACGCCGTACAGCGCTTCCAGCTCAGGCAGGATCGCGCGCAGGGCGCCGGCCTCGTGCAACGTGCGCAGGAAGGCCGACGGCTGGGCGCTGCGCAGCACGCGCCGCAGTTCCTGCCAGACGCGTTCGGGCACCAGCGCATCCAGTTCGCCGCTGTCGGCGATCTGGCGCATCAGGTCCAGGGTTTCCGGGGCCACGGTGAAACCGAACGGCGCAAAGCGCGCCATGAAGCGCGCCGCGCGCAGTACCCGCAGCGGGTCTTCCACGAATGCGGGGCCTACGTGGCGCAGGATGCGCTGCTCGATGTCGCGCGCACCGCCATACGGGTCCACCAGCGTACCGGTGTCCTCGTCGCAGGCGATCGCATTGATGGTGAAGTCGCGGCGCAGCAGGTCTTCTTCCAGCGTCACTGACGGGTCGGCATCGACCACAAAGCCGCGGTAGCCGCGCCCGGATTTGCGCTCGGTGCGTGCCAGTGCGTATTCCTCGCCGGTGTGGGGGTGCAGGAACACGGGGAAATCGCGGCCCACGGCCTTGTAGCCCTGCGCTTCCATGTCCGCCTGGGTGGCGCCCACTACCACCCAGTCGCGGTCACCGGGGGTCTGCTGCAACAGGCGGTCGCGTACGGCGCCGCCAACAAGATAGATGTTCATGCGCCCATGATGCCGCAGTGGGCCAACGCGACGCCAACCGGTAGTGCCCGCCGCTGGCCGGCTCGCCATGAACCCGCACAATGACGTAGTGCCGGCCGCTGGCCGGCTCGCGGGAATCTTCGGGCATTGCGAGGAGCCGGCCAGCGGCCGGCACTACCGGGATCGTCGGGGAGCCGGCCAGCGGCCGGCACTACCGGGATCGTCGGGAAGCCGGCCAGCAGCCGGTATTAGCGGGATCGTCGGGAAGCCGTCCCGCAGCCGGCAGTGGCGGGATTGTCGGGGAGCCGTCCCGCAGCCGGCATACCGCGGCGGCTCAGTCGCCGCCCTTGTCCGCGTTGGCCGCACACGCGAAATTCTTGCGCTTGGCCTGCAGGCGGCCGTTCATGCGGTCGGTCACCGGCAGGGCGTTGCCGTTCAAGCGCCAGTCGTAGATCACACTGAAGGCCAGGATGCGCGCGACGTACTCGCGGGTTTCCTTGTAGCTGATGGTCTCGATCCAGATGTCCGGGTCGAAGCCCGGGCGCTGGGTCTGCCAGCGCGCGGTTGGTGTGGGACCGGCGTTGTAGGCGGCGATGGTGATGTACGGCAGGCCCTCGTACTTGTTCATCAGCTGGCGCAGGTAGGCCGTGCCCAGGGCGATGTTGGTGTCCGGGTCGTACAGGCTGGCGGCGCCGCCGTAGTTGGTCAGGCCGATCGACTTGGCCACGCTGGCACCGGTGGCCGGCAGCACCTGCATCAGACCCATGGCGTTGGCCGGGGAGCGCGCCTTCGGGTTGAAGATGCTCTCGGCGCGGATCTCGGCGGCCACCCAGGCCGGGTCGATCGCGTTGCGGGCCGATTCGCGGCGGATGGCGTCGTCGTGATGCAGCGGGAAGCGCAGCGAATACAGGCGCTGCTCGTCCGGCGTCTTGCCCAGCGAGAACACCGCACGGTCGAACCAGCCGTTGTCGCGCGCCACTTCTACCGCGATGCGGCGCTGGGTGACGTCGTAGCGGCTCAGGGCGTCATTCCACTCGGCGACGGCCCAGCCGGCGCGTTCGATCTTGAACAGCTCCATGGCCCGCACGATGGCCGGGTCGCGGGCGACCGCCGCCTGCGCCTGCGCGCTGTCATTGGGTTCCCACGGGCACAGCGTGTAGGTGGACTGGCCGAGCTGGTCGGCGGCGAGGAAGCCATGGAAGGTGGCTGCACGTGCCGCCTCGCGGTACAGCGGCTGCGCCTCGCTGCGCTTGCCGGTTTTCTCCAGCATGCGGGCCTCGAAGTAGCGCCAGCGCGAGTCGCTGCGCTGGGTCGGGCCCATCTTGCGGATCGCGGCCAGCGCCTGCGGCCAGTCGCCGCGCGACATTGCTTCGCGCGCGCGCCACTCGTGCAGGCGCTCGTCGTAGGCCGAATCGGGCACCGCGTTGAGGCGGCGAGCCGATTCGGGGCCGTACGAGGCCACCGTCCACAGCGCGACCTGGTACAGCACCTGCGCCTGCTGGGCCGGGCTCAGCTGCAGCGCGTTGGCGTACTGCGGCAGCTGCTGCTCGGTGGTGGCCGGGTCGGCCTTGGCCAGCTTGGCCAGGCCATCGGTGGCGATGCGCCGGCTGCGCTCATTGCGCGGCCAGTTCAACGCGCTGGCATTGGGTTTGTCGACGAAGGCGGCATAGGTGTTGGCCAGGGCCAGGTCGGCGGCGGGCAGGCCGCGCGCCGCACTGCGCATCACCGCCGGCTGCTGTTCGTCGGCGGCCGCATCGATACGTGCCCAGCGCAGGTCGGCACTCAGGCCGCCCTTGGCATCGAGCACGGCGAACACCGCATCGCACGCATCGGGCAGGGACTTGCCGGTGCTGCGCCAGATCGCCTGGGCCTCGCTGGTCCACTGTGCGTCGGCCTTGCCGGTGGCCTGGCGTGCGTTGAGCTGGGCACAGCGCAACCCGACGTTGTCGGTGGGAACCCAGTTGGCCAGCAGCGTGGGCCACTCCTGGCGGCGTGCCAGGGCGGGCAGCCAGACGCTGCGGAAACTGCTGGCCACGGCCTGGCCGTTGTAACGCTTGAGGAAGTCCTGCGCCTGCGTGGCGCTGACCGTGTCGATGTTCCGGCGCAGGTTGGCGTATTCCAGCCAGCCGTACAGCGGATGCCTGGCCAGCGCTGCGGCCTGGGCCGGGTCGTACTGGCCGCGCTCGGCGTTGTCGATGGCTGCCTTGAGCTGCGCGCGCTGCGCATCCAGGTTCTGCGCATCGGCCACCGGGCTGACCCCGGTGCAGGCCAGCAGGACGGAGGCGCTCAGGAAATACAGGGGAAGTCGAGTCATGGCCGAAAGCATAACGGCGCACGGTGAAGGGCGGTGAGGGCAAGCCGACTCGATCATGAACGAGCGCCGCACAGCGCGGTGAAGACCGGCCGCGTCCGGCGTAGTGTCGGCCATGGGGCAGCCCGCTCCAGGGAGAGACAGAGCATGGCATTCCGCGCAGCCGCTACGTCTGGACCACTGGCCGAGATCAACGTCACCCCGTTGGTCGATGTGATGCTGGTGTTGTTGATCATCTTCATCGTGACCGCCCCGATGGTGTCCTTGCCCATCCCGGTCAACCTGCCGCAACGCGCCACCACCGTGGTGCCGCCCACCGAGCCACCGCCGCCGATCGAGCTGCGCGTGGATGCGTCCAACCAGCTCAGCTGGAACGGGCAGGTGGTGCCGGTCGCCTCCCTGCAGGCACGCATGCAGGACCAGGCACAGGCGCACGCCGGCAACCTGCCGGAGTTGCGAATCGCCACCGACCCCGACGCCGAGTATGCGGTGATGGCCAAGGTGCTGGCGACTGCCAGCAACGCGCACCTGGCGCGCGTGGCCTTCGTGCAGTAGCGCCCGTGCGCACTGCAGCGCACAAAACAACGCCCCCGCCTGCGGGGGCGTTTTGCGTTGTGGCGTCTACATGTTGCCTGTTCGGATTTGTCGCAGTCACGTGAAAAGGTGCCTTCCGTCACGACCCCCGTTTTACCGTTTGTTTACAAAGGAGACGTTGCCGCCATGCAGGGGGGCGCGGCAGCCCAGCCCAACATTCCTTTGTGGAGAGAGCGAATGAACGACCTGCACCACCGCCCCTTGGCGGTCGCTGTATCGCTGTGTCTGTTGTTGGCAGTCCCCGCCCTGGCCGGCGCGCAGGAAACACCCCGTACCACCACCGAGCTGGACCGCGTGGAGGTGACTGGCAGCCGGATCAAACGCGCCGAAGTGGAAGGGCAGGTGCCGATCCAGACCCTGACCCGCGCCGAGATCGAGCGCACCGGCATGAACTCCATTGGCGAAGTGCTGCAGCAGCTGACCGGGTCGGGATCGGCGCTGAACGCCAAATTCAATTCCTCCGGCAACTTCGGCTTCCCGCCCGATGGCAGCGGCGTGGGCGCCGGTTCGGCCCAGGTCGACCTGCGCCACCTGGGCGCCAAGCGCGTGCTGGTGCTGGTGGACGGCATCCGCTGGGTCAACGAATCCTCGGCCTCCGGCGTGGGCGCGGCGACCGATCTCAATACCATCCCGCTGGCCATCGTCGAGCGCATCGAAGTGCTCGAAGACGGCGCGTCGTCGTTGTACGGCTCCGACGCCATCGCCGGCGTGGTCAACATCATCACCCGGCGCGAATTCGACGGCGGCCAGGTCACGCTGAACTACGGCGAATACAGCAAGGGCGATGGCACCCAGAAGGGCGTGGACCTGGCCTGGGGCACCAGTGGCGACCGCTACACGCTGTTCCTGGGCGCCAGCTGGACCAAGCAGGACCCGGTGTACGCACGCGACCGCGAGCAGTCGCGCTTCCCGATCCCCGGCACCGGGCTGGCCTTTGGCAGCGGGGGCATCCCGCAGGGCCGTTTCGCCTTCGTCGACCCCAACACCGGCGCCGAGCAGGACATCGTGCCCAACACCGGCGTGAGCAACCCGCGCTACGACGGCAGTGCCGGGTGCAGCCGTACCGACGACTACCACTGCTTCACCTCGGCCGACCGCTTCAACTTCGCCGAGTACAACATGGTGCTGACACCGTCGGAACGCAAAGGCATCTTCGGCCAGTTCCGCTTCGACATCACCGACAACATCCAGTGGTACATCAAGGCGCTGGGCAACCGCCGCGAATCGACCAACCAGGCCGGGCCGGAGCCGCTGTTCTTCGGCCCCGATGGCGCCACCGGCAACCCGCTGGCCGACAACATCGTGGTGTCCGCGCTCAACCCGTACAACCCGTTCGGATTCGACCTGGTGTCCTCGGGCAACATGAGCCTGATCGGCCGGCGCCCGGTGGAAGGCGGCGCGCGCATCTTCGAGCAGGAGGTCAACACGCAGTACTTCGCCACCGGCCTGGTGGGCCAGTTCGAGACCGGCAGCCGCAGCTGGTTCTGGGACGTCAACGGCATGTACAGCAAGAACAAGGCCGAACAGACCAACTACGGCAGCTATGACATCTTCAAGGTGAACATGGCCCTGGGTGACCCGGCGGTCTGCGCGGCCACCCCTGGCTGCGTGCCGCTGAACATCTTCGGCGGTGCCGGATCGATCACCCCGGCGATGCTGGACTGGATCCAGCCGGTAGTGCGCGACCGCAGCCAGAACGAGTTGAGCCTGTTCACCGCCAACCTGAGCAGTGACCTGTTCAACCTGCCGGCCGGCCCGGTGTCGTTCGCCACCGGCTACGAGTACCGCAAGTACGAGGGCCGCTACGATCCCGATCCGCTCACGGTGATCGGCCATTACAACGGCGTGCCGTCGCTGCCCACCTCCGGTTCCTACGACGTCAATGAAGCGTACCTGGAGCTGAGCGTGCCGATCTTCGCCAAGAGCGCGATCGGCGAGAAGCTCGACCTGAGCCTGGCCGGGCGCTATTCGGACTACTCCACCTTTGGCGGCGAGTTCACCCCCAAGTACGGCCTGCGCTGGCAGGTGACCAACGACTTCGTGCTGCGTACCAGCTACGCCGAAGGCTTCCGTGCGCCGTCCATCGGTGAACTGTACGGCTCGGCGGCGCGTGCCGACCTGCAGCTGTTCGACCCGTGCTCGATCGGTCTGGGCGGTACCGCACCGCGTGGCAATCCGGCCAACTGCGCCGCGCTCGGCGTCCCCAGCGGCTTCCAGCAGGCCAACTCGCAGATCTCGGTCACCACCGGCGGCAACGCCGAACTGGATCCGGAACGCTCGCGCAGCTTCAGCGCCGGGTTCGTGTGGAGCCCGTGGTTCGGCAACGATGCGTCGTGGTCGGAGCGTTTCGACGTGGAAGTGACGTTCTACCGCCACACCATCGAAGGCGCCATCCAGGCGATCAATGCACAGACCCAGCTGGACCTGTGCGTGGAAACGCTGGACCCGGTGTACTGCGGTGGCATCACCCGCGCGACCACCGGTGCGGTGAGCAGCTTCAACAACCGGTTGACCAACCTGGGCTCGATCAAGACCGACGGCTGGGACGTGGACCTGTTCTGGACGTTCCCGCAGAGCGACATCGGCCAGTTCAAGCTGGGCTGGCAGAACACCTTCGTGGGCCGCTATGAAGCGCTGGGCGCGGCGGGCCAGCGGCAGCCGCAGAAGCCGGGCGTGGAAGTGGCCGACAGTTCGATCCCGGAGTGGACCAGCAACGCCACGCTCAGCTGGGCGCTGGCCAACTGGAGCGCGTCGTGGACGGTGCGGCACATCTCCGAGCTGACCGAGGACTGTGGCGACGCGGTGGCCTTCCCGGTGTGCAGCAACCAGCTGGAGGGCACCAACACGCTGGACGCCACCACCTTCCATGACCTGCAGGTGGGCTACAAGGTGGACTGGATGAAGGGCCTGCAGCTCAGCGCCGGCTTGAACAACGTGTTCGACAAGGATCCGCCGATCTGCCTGTCGTGCTCGCTCAACGGCTACGACGCGTCCACCTACGACATCCCGCGTGGTCGCTACTGGTACCTGCGCGCGGACCTGCGGTTCTGATCGGGCGCTGACCCACCGACCACGGTCCGGCACCCGGGCCGTGGCCGGTGGCACCACGTTAAGCCGGGCTCTGCCCGGCTGTCCATGCTGGCAGTAGCCGGGCAGAGCCCGGCTCTACGTGGCTGGCCGTGCCCATCGCAGCCGGACAAATCTGTTGCGCGTGCCGGCCATTGTGTGGGGCGGGACGGCCGCTGGCGGTGGCGTCAGGCATCATGTGCAGCCGGGCGGCGCCCGGCTCTACTCCCTTCCGAACGTAGTTGCCATGAACCTGCATACCTGGTGGATCTTCGCCGTCACCGTGTTCGTCCTGTGCGGCACGCCGGGCCCGAACATGCTGCACGTGATGACCCGCAGCGTGCGCGTGGGCTTCCGCCGCAGCATCGCGGCCATGGCCGGGTGCCTGAGTGCGCTGGTGCTGGCCCTGTCGATTTCCGCCGCCGGCCTGGGCGCGGTGCTCAAGGCCTCACCGATGGTGTTCGACGTGCTGCGCTATGCCGGCGTGGCGTATCTGGTGTACCTGGGCATCAAGGCGTGGCGGGGCGGGGACGCACCGATCGACGTGGGCGACGTGGCTGCCGTGGCACCCACTGCACGCCGCGTCCTGTTCCGCGATGGCTTCATCATCGGCATCAGCAACCCCAAGCTGCTGCTGTTCGCGTCGGCGTTCCTGCCGCAGTTCGTCGACCTGACCCAGCCGCAGCTGCCGCAGTTCGTCATCCTGGTGGGCACCTTCGCGCTGATGGAAATGCTGTGGTACGCGGTGTACGCCGCCGGCGGGCGCGGCCTGGCCGGGCATCTGGCCAAGCCGGGCCTGCGCAAGGTGTTTGACCGGGTGGTGGGGACCATTTTCATCGGGTTTGGGCTGGCGTTGCTACGCGCCCGACCGTAGTGCCGGCCGCTGGCCGGCAACCAGGCAAGACCGCCATCGTTCATGAGGTTGCCGGCCAGCGGCCGGCACTACCGGCGCCCGGCCAGGCGTGGCCGCGCGACGCAGCGCGCCCCAACCGGTAGAGCCACGGCATGCGTGGCTGCGCATCCCCCGCGCGTCGTGCAGAACGCAGAACGCCGGGCAATGCCCGGCGCTCTGTGGTGTCACCTTGTGGTCAATGCCCGGTCAGAACGACCAGTTGAACGTGATCGAGCCGTTGCGGCCGTCGCCGTAGGCACCGTAGCCGTTGATCTGCGAGAAGTACGTCTTGTCCAGCAGGTTGTTGAGGTTGGCCTGCACGCTGAACTCCGGCGAGATGCGGTAGCGCACGAACGCGCTGACCAGCGCATAGCCACCCTGCTCGATACGGCCGTAGGCCGGCACCGGATAGTAGATGCCGTTCTGCCAGTTGGCACCGCCACCGACGGTCAGCGCCGTCAGCGACTGCGGGGTGTAGCTGGTGAACAGCTTGATCGTCGTCTGCGGCAGGTTGGTGTTGATGTCCGCGTCGTTGATGTCCTTGGCCACGTAGCGCGAGGCGCCGAAGCTGGCATTCCAGCCCGGAGCCAGTTCGCCGTTCACTTCAAACTCGAAACCCCGGCTGACCGTGCCGCGTGCGGCGAAGTAGGCAGTTTCGCCGCCCGTTCCGCCCACCACCGGTTCGCCGGTGGACTGGCCCACGTTGTCCTGCTCGATACGGAACACGGCAAGCGAGGCATTCAAGCGGTCGTCGAACCATGCGCCCTTGACGCCCACTTCGTAGCTCTTGCCGTCCACGGGGTCCAGGTAGCTGCCGGTGCGGTTCTTCAGCATCTGCGGCTGGAAGATCTCGGTATAGGACGCATAGGTGGAGTAGGTGTCATTGATGTCGAACACCAGGCCGGCATACGGCGTGGTCACCTTGTGCGAGCGGTCGGCGTATTCGCCTTCACTCTTCCAGTCGGTGTAGCGCGCGCCGATGATCAGCTTCAGCGGGTCAGCCAGCGACAGGCGGGTGGCGGCGTAGCCGGCCTTCTGGGTGATGGTTCCTTTGCTCGCGAGCGTCAGTGGGTTCCAGGTCGGCTCCGGGAAGTTGCCCGTCCATCCAAGGTAGCTGTCCAGTGGCTGCCAACCCGGATTGTCCGCTGTGCCCTGGTAGTCACCGTAGTTGGCGAAATCGCGCTTGTTGTAGCTCAGCCCGGACATGAACTGATGCTCCCGCCCGAACAGCTGGAACGGACCTTCCACGTAGCCGTCCACGGCATCGACCTTGCGCTCGGTATTGTAGAAGCCAGCCGAGCCAACCACGCCTGCGCCAGTAACCTTGTCCAGGTTGGAGGCACCAGTCACCCAGTCGTTGTAGGCCGGATAGAACAGCTTGTCATTGGCGTTGGTCTTGTCGTGCGAAGCTCCAATCTTGACCTTCCAGTCATTGGCGAACGCATGTTCCAACGTGGCGAACAGGCGCTTGCTGGTGGCGTCCCAGTAGGTCCAGTTCGGGCTGGCGTTGAACGATGCGTCGTAGCCGGTGGAGGTGCCATCGGAGTACAGCATCGGGAAGCCACCCCAGGTCGCACCATTGGCACGCTTCTGCTGGTAGTCGTAGCCCACGCTCAGCTGCGTGTCCGGGGTCAGGTCGGCGTCGATCACCGCATAGCCCAGCGTCTTGTGCTGGTCGTAGCGGTCCATCTGTGATTCGGTATCCAGATAGCTGCCGATCACGCGCGCGCGCACCGAGCCGCTGGCGTTCAGCGGGGTGGTCACATCCACCGTGCTGCGGGTGCGGCCCCAGCTGCCCACGTTGACCGACACGGTGCCCGTCAGCTCAGCGCTGTCGGCATGCTTGCGGATCAGGTTCACCGACGCGGACGGGTTGCCCGCGCCGCTGAGCAGGCCGGTGGCGCCACGCACCACTTCCACGCGGTCATACAGGGCCAGGTCCAGGCCGGAATCGCCGTAGCTCCAGTTCTGCACCATCTGCGTGGGCAGGCCATCGAACTGGTAGCTGTCGATGTAGAAGCCACGCGCGTAGAACTCGGTGCGTTCGGTATCGGACTGGGTACTGCTCACGCCGGTGGTGTTGGCCAGCACGTCGAGGATGTCGTCGAGGTTCTGGTCCTCGATGCGCTGGTGGCTGATGATGCTCACCGACTGCGGGATCTCGCGCGGCGCCAGGTTGAAGCGGGTGCCGGCCGAGGTCTTGCGCACGGAGTAGCCTTCGGCGCGCTCGCCTTTGACGACCACCTTGTCCAGGGTGGTGGCATCGACAGGGGCGTCCTGCGCTAACGCGGGGGCAGCAGCCAGCGCGCACAGCGCAGCGAGCAGGGCCTGGGTCAGGCGGGCCTGCGGCAGCAGGCGGGGCAGCACAACGGAAGAACGGGTCATTGGCGGTTCCAGGGCGGCAGCACGCACATGGCCGACATCCTCGGTGGCCTGGCGTGCTGCAGTGGGTGGGGGGTCAGCACGCGGCTCGCGGAGGCCTTGCAGGACAAGGCGCGGGCGCAGGCACTGATCGCCGCAGCGCCTCCCTGGCGCGGACGGGATAACGCCATGTTAATGCGAATCAGTCGTATCAGCAATTCGAACGGTTCTTCCGGGCCGGCCCCGGACATCGCCCAAGGCCTTGCCACGCCTGGGTCCGGTCCTGCAGGGCAGCCGCTTAACATCCCCGGTCGTAGGCTGGCCGCACTTGATCGCTGCATGAGACCGCCATGGTGGCCAGGAATACGATCTGCCTCTGGTTCGACGGCACCGCGCTGGACGCGGCCGCGTTCTATGCCCAGACCTTCCCCGACAGTGCGGTCAACGCCGTGCACCATGCGCCCAGTGACTTTCCGTCGGGCAGGCAGGGCGACGTGCTGACCGTGGACTTCACCGTGGCCGGCATTCCGTGCATCGGCCTCAACGGCGGCCCGGCGTTCACGCACAGCGAGGCGTTCTCCTTCCAGATCGCTACCGACGACCAGGCCGAGACGGACCGGCTGTGGAACGCCATCGTCGGCAACGGCGGTCAGGAAAGCGCCTGCGGCTGGTGCCGCGACAAATGGGGCCTGTCCTGGCAGATCACCCCGCGCGTGTTGACCGAGGCGGTCACCAGCGAGGATCCGGGCGTGGCCAGGCGCGCATTCGAGGCGATGATGACCATGCGCAAGATCGATGTAGCGGCGATTGAAGCAGCCGTCCGGGGCTGACCTTGCCACCGTTGCCCCGTGCACGGCTCACGTCGTGCATTCATCCATGAAGGAGCTTCCATGAAGAGGATGTTCGCCGTCTGCCTGACCACGGCCTTGCTGCAGGCCGCGCCTCTGGCGCTGTTTGCCGCCACGCCTGCCGCGTCCCCCCTGGCCGGGCGCTGGGCCATCGATGTCGCCACGCTGCCGATGCCGGCGGCCGACCGACCCAAAAGTGTGCTGCTGGAATTCAAGGATGCTGGCGCCGGCCGCTGGACCACCCGGGCCGAGATCGTCGATCCCAAAGGCGGAAAGATGACCGCCGACAGCACCCTGCCGCTGGATGGCACGCCCGGCCCGATCGCGGGCAACTACGGTGCCGACGTGGCCTCGCTCAGCATGCCCGCGCCGAACGTGCTGGTGATGCAGCTGGTGGACCACGGCACGCCGGCGTCCACGCGCATCTACACCGTGGCCGACGATGGCAACCGGATGACCGAGTCCAAGGCGTTCTTCAGCAAGGACGGCAAGCCGATCCTGATGACGATCCACTTCACGCGCGTGCCCTGAGGACGCGGGTTGCTGGTGCACCCAACAAGGGCGCGCCGGCCGTCCTACAGCGGTACGTCCAGCCCCCGCTTCAGTGTGCTCAGCGCCACCGCCGTGCGGTAGCGCTCGATGTTGTCGTCGTTGCCGAACAGGCGCTCGCTGATCGCCTCGTACTCCTCCATGGACGCGGCGGTGAGGATCAGCAGGAAGTCGGCGTCGCCGGTGATCGCATAACACTGCTGCACGGCCGGGTCGTCCTGCACGCGGCGGCGGAACGGGGCCACACGATGCGGTTGTTCGCTGCTCACGCGCACCTCGACCATGATGGTCAGCGGGCGGCCGAGCCGGCTCTGGTCGAGCACGGCGACATTGGCGCGGATGAAGCCCGCCTCCTGCAGGCGCTTGATCCGGCGCTGCACGGCGGGCGCGGACAGGTGCACGGTCTCGGCGATCTCACGCTGGGCGGTGGTGTTGTCGCGCTGCAGGATGGCCAGGATGGCGCGGTCGAATTCGTCGGGAGCGTACGCGGCGGTCATGGGTGAGTGAAACATGCAGGAAGGCCCCTGCAATTGAGCATCTCCTTCGGCCGCTACGCAATATGCTGGCCGGATGTCGACCTCCCGCTACGCTTCGCTCATTCCCGTCCTGGCCGTGCTCGGCTCGGTCACCGCCCTGTCCGTGGGCACCTCCTTTGCCAAGCAGCTGTTCCCGCTGATCGGCGCGCAGGGCACCAGCGCGTTGCGCGTGGGGTTCTCGGCGCTGGTGCTGCTGGCGGTGTTCCGACCGTGGCGCTGGACCACCACGCGGGCCGACGCCGGGGCGATCCTGCGTTACGGGATCACGCTGGGGGTGATGAACCTGCTGTTCTACATGGCGTTGCGCACGATCCCGTTCGGCATCGCGGTGGCCATCGAGTTCTGCGGGCCGCTGGCGGTGGCGATGTGGTCCTCGCGCCGGCCGATCGATTTTGTCTGGGTGGGCTGCGCGGTGGTCGGGCTGCTGCTGTTGTTGCCGCTGGGCCATGGCGCGCCGCTGGATCCGGTGGGGGTGATGTTCGCGCTGGGCGCGGCGGCCTGTTGGGCGATGTACATCATCTTCGGCAAGCGGGCAGGGCATCTGCATGCCGGGCACACGGTGTCGCTGGGGTTGTGCGCGGCCGCGCTGGTGGTGGTGCCGGTGGGCATCGCGCACGCCGGCATGGCCTTGCTGGACCCGAAGATCCTGTTGTTCGGGCTGGGCGTGGCGATCGTCTCCAGCGCGATTCCGATGTCGCTGGAGATGATGGCGCTGAAGCGGCTGCCGAAGGAGACGTTCGGCATCCTGATCAGCATGGAACCGGCGGTGGCCGCGTTGCTGGCGATGGGCCTGCTGGCCGAGCACCTCACCGCGCTGCAGTGGACGGCCATTGGCTGCACGGTGGTAGCGTCGGTGGGTAGCACGGTAACGGCACGGCGGGTGGCGCCAGCCGTACCGGTCACAAGCGCGTAGAGCCGGGCTCAGCCCGGCTAGGTGGTGCCAGAGGCGTAGAGCCGGGCTCTGCCCGGCTAGGTGGTGCTGGAACGCAGAGCAGCCGGGCAGAGCCCGGCTCTACGGCGCGCGGTGCTGGACGTGGAGCAGCCGGGCAGAGCCCGGCTCTACGGTGCGCGCGGTGTTGGAACATGGAGCAGCCGGGCAGAGCCCGGCGTGTCAGCGCCTTACCGGCGCATCCCCGGCCACGTAGTACTGCGCGGTGCTGCGCGGCAATGGCGCGCGGCCGCGGATGCGGTCGGCGATCTTCTCAGCGATCATGATGGTGGTGGCATTGAGGTTGCCGGTGATGATGCGCGGCATGATCGAGGCGTCCACCACGCGCAGGCTTTCCAGGCCATGTACGCGGCCCTGGCCGTCCACCACGCTCATCGCATCGGTGCCCATCGCGCAGGAACACGACGGGTGGTAGGCGGTCTCGGCCCGCGCCCGCACGAATGCATCCAGCTCCGCATCGGTCTTGCAGTCCGCACTCGGACTGATCTCGCGGCCCCGGTATTCGTCCAGCGCGGGCTGGGCGATGATCTCGCGGGTGATGCGGATGGCGTCGCGGAATTCCTGCCAGTCCTGGTCGGTGGACTGGTAGTTGAACAGGATCGACGGATGCTCACGCGGGTCCAGCGATTTGGCATGCACACGGCCGCGGCTGGGCGTGCGCATCGAGCCCACATGCGCCTGGAACCCATGTTCCTTGACCGCATTGGTGCCGTTGTAATTGATCGCCACCGGCAGGAAGTGGTACTGGATGTTGGGCCATTCGAATTCGTCGCGGGTGCGGATGAAACCGCCGGCCTCGAACTGGTTGCTGGCGCCGATGCCGGTGCCGGCGAACAGCCACTCCGCGCCGATCGCCGGCTGGTTCCACCACTGCAGCGCCGGGTACAGCGACACCGGCTTCTTGCAGGCGTACTGCATGTACACCTCCAGGTGGTCCTGCAGGTTCTCGCCCACGCCGGGCAGGTCGTGCACCAGCGGCACGCCGAGCGCGGCCAGCAGCGCCGGGGCGCCCACGCCGGAGCGCTGCAGGATCTGCGGCGAGGCGATGGCACCGGCGCACAGCAGCACTTCGCGGCGCGCGGTGGCATCGATCGGCTCGGCGCTGTTGCCGGCCAGGTAGCGCACGCCCACCGCGCGCTTGCCGGCGAACAGGATGCGGTCGGTGGTGGCATGTACCACGATTTCCAGCCCGGCGCGGTCCTTGGCCATGTCCAGGTAACCACGTGCGGTGCTGGAGCGGCGACCGCGCGGGGTCACCGTGCGGTCCATCGGGCCGAAGCCTTCCTGCTGGTAGCCGTTGAGGTCGTCGGTGCGCGGGTAGCCAGCCTGCACGCCGGCCTCCACCATGGCGTGGAACAGCACGTTGTTGCCGTTCTTCGGGGTGGCCACGCTGACCGGGCCTTCGCCACCGTGGTAATCGTTGGGGCCGATGTCGCGCGTTTCGGCCTTGCGGAAGTACGGCAGCACGTCGTGGTAGCTCCAGTCTTCCAGTCCGTAGAAGCGGACCCAGTTGTCGAAGTCCAGCGCGTTGCCGCGGATGTAGCACATGCCGTTGATCAGCGACGAGCCGCCCAGGCCCTTGCCGCGCCCGCACTCCATGCGCCGGTTGTCCATGTGCGGTTCCGGCTCGGTTTCATAGGCCCAGTTATAGCGGCGGCCCTGCAGCGGGTAGGCCAGCGCGGCCGGCATCTGGGTGCGGAAATCCAGGCGGTAGTCGGGGCCGCCGGCTTCCAGCAGCAGCACGCTCACGCCGGCGTCCTCGGTGAGGCGCGCGGCCAGCGTGTTGCCGGCCGAGCCGGCGCCGATGATGATGTAGTCGTATTCGCGCTTCATCGCGGTGGTCTCCTGTCAGGCCGGTTCAGAACACCGACGCGTAGCGGTCCAGTTCGATCTGGATGGACTTGGTGCGGGTGTAGGCGCGCAGCGTGGCCAGGCCGTTCTCGCGGCCCACGCCGGACTGCTTGTAGCCGCCCACCGGCATCTGCGCCGGCGATTCGCCCCAGCAGTTGACCCAGCAGATGCCGGCCTCCAGCTGGTGGATCAGGCGGTGCGCGCGGCTCAGGTCGCTGCTGACCACGCCCGCGGCCAGGCCGTACTCGGTGGCGTTGGCGCGGCGCACGGCCTCCTCTTCGGTCTGGTAGGCCAGCAGGCTCAGGACCGGCCCGAAGATCTCCTCGCGCACGATGCGCATGTCATCGCGGCAGTCGCTGAACACGGTGGGGGCCACATAGCAGCCTTTGCCCAATGCACCGTCGGTGAGCCGCTCGCCACCACAGACCAGGCGCGCGCCCTCGGCCTTGCCACTGGCGATGTGGTCCAGCACGCGCTGCATGTGCGCGGCGCTGACCAGCGGGCCGAAGTTGGTGTCCCCGTTCAACGGATCGCCAATGCGGATGCGCGCGATCCGTTCGCTCAACGCCTGCTCGAAGTCGGTGAGCAGCGCCTGCGGTACGAACACGCGGGTGCCGTTGGTGCAGACCTGCCCGGAACTGTAGAAGTTGGCCATCATCGCCACGTCGGCGGCCAGCGCGATGTCGGCGTCGGCGCAGACGATCAGCGGCGACTTGCCGCCCAGCTCCATGGTCACCTCCTTGAGGGTGGAGCTGGAGGCACTGGCCATCACCTTGCGGCCGGTGCTGGTGCCACCGGTGAACGAGATTTTCTCGATGCCGGGGTGCTCGGTCAGCGCCGTGCCCACGCCCGCGCCATCGCCGGGCAGCACGTTGAACACGCCATCGGGCAGGCCGGCTTCGGTGAAGATCTCGGCCAGCTTCAGCGCGGTCAACGGCGTCACTTCGCTGGGCTTGAAGATCATCGCGTTGCCGGCGGCCAGCGCCGGGGCGGCCTTCCACAGCGCGATCTGGATCGGGTAGTTCCATGCGCCGATGGCACCGACCACGCCCAGCGGTTCCTGCCGGGTGTAGAAGAAGCTGCCTTCGCGCAGCGGCACCTGGCTGCCTTCCAGCCCGTGCATCACCCCGGCGTAGTACTCCAGCACGTCGGCGCCGGTGACGATGTCCACGCTGCGCGTTTCGCTGAGCGGCTTGCCGGTGTTGAGTGTTTCCAGCTCGGCCAGCGCGTCGTTGCGCTCGCGCAGCAGGGCAACGGCGCGCAGCAGGATGCGCGAGCGCTCCACCGTGGTCAGCGCGGCCCACACCTTTTGGCCGGCCTGTGCGCTTTCAACGGCCGCATCGAGGTCGTCGCTGTTGGCGTTGTGCACCTTGGCCAGCACCGCGCCGGTGGCCGGGTTGACGACCTCGAAGGTGCGCCCGCCCTGCGAGGGAACGTAGCGGCCGCCGATGTAGAGCTGTTGGTCGGGGAATGTAGGCATGTCGATGACTCCTTTGCAGCGGGAGACCAGCGGTTCAACGGGTCAGATGCAGGAACTGCAGGTGGCGCTCGTACTGGTCGATGATGTCGTTGATGATCTGCTGCCGGCTGTAGCCGAACAGCTCGTAGTCCTGTCCACCTTCATAGAGATGCACTTCGGCGCGGTAGTAGCGCAGGTTGCGGAAGCGCTGCGCGGCGAACGACGGGGTGAGGTAGCCGCGCATGATCACCTGGTAGGTGAACACCTGCTGCTCGCCATGGTCCACGGTCAGTTCCATCTGGCCGGGCTCGAACTTCGTCTGTACGTCCAGGCCCTGTTCGCCCAGCTGCGCGGCCACCGCTTCGATGGCCGGTTTCACGTCGGTGTCCATGAACCGGTACACCTCGTCGCGCACCGGGAAATGCACGGCCTGGGTGATGCGCTGGCGCCAGCCACGCTGGTGCCGCGACTGCCCGATCAGCGGGATCGGTGAATACTGCGAGGCCTTCTTCCGTCGCGACTCCTCGCCCAAGGCGCGGGTCAGCCCCCAGATCATCAGCAGCAGAACCACCGAGAACGGCAACGAGGCCAGCACCACCGCCGACTTGAGCGCGTCCATGCTGCCGGCCAGCAGCAACCCGGCGGTGACCAGCCCGGTCATCACCCCCCAGAACACGCGCAGCCAGCGCGGGCCGTCGTCTTCCGGGGCGCCGCCATGCGAGGACAACGTGGACAGCACCACCGTGCCCGAGTCGGCCGAGGTGACGAAGAACACGAAGCTGACGATCACCGTGACCGCGATGACCGCACGGCTCCACGGGTAGCTTTCCAGCAGCGCGTAGAGCACGGTGGGCGGGTTATCCACCGCCATCTGCGCCAGGTGCGCGTGGCCATGGTGCAGGATCTGGTCCAGTGCGCTGTTGCCGAAGATCGACAGCCACGCCAGGGTGAAGCCCAGCGGGATCAGCAGCACGCCGAGCACGAACTCGCGGATGGTGCGGCCGCGCGAGATGCGCGCGATGAACAGCCCCACGAACGGCGCCCAGCCGATCCACCAGGCCCAGTAGAACACCGTCCAGTTGCCCAGCCAGTCCGGACGTCCGCCGTAGGCATACACATCGAAACTCTTGCCGACCACGTTGCCCAGGTAGTCGCCCATGTTCTGCATGAGCGCGTTGAGCAGGTACTGGGTGGGGCCGGCGAACAGCATGAACAGCAGCAGGCCGATCGCCAGCAGCATGTTGATGTTGGACATCCAGCGCACGCCTTTTTCCACGCCGGACACCGCCACGGTAATCGCCGCGCCCATCATCAGCACGATCAGCCCCACCTGCACCCAGGCCGCATGCGGCACCGGGAACAGGGTGTTGAGCCCGGCGTTGAGGTGCAGCACGCCAAAGCCCATGTCCGCGCCCAGCCCGAACACGGTGGCCACGATGCCCAGCGCATCCACGGTGTAGCCGATGGGCCCGTTGATGCGCTTGCCGATCAGCGGATACAGCGCCGAGCGCAGCGCCAGCGGGAGGTTGTGGCGGTAGGCGAAGTAGGCCAGCGCCATGGCGGCCAGCGCGAATACGCCCCAGCCGTGCAGGCCCCAATGCAGGAACAGCAGCTGCATCGCCTGGCGCGCGCTGGCCTCGCCTTCGCCCACGCCGCCCTGCGGGGGCAGCAGGTAATGGGTAAGCGGTTCGGACACGCAGAAGAAGAACAGCGTGATGCTGATACCGGCGGCGAACAGCATGCCGGCCCAGGACAGATAGCTGAACTCCGGTTCGTCGTGGTCCGCGCCCAGCTTGACGTTGCCGTAGCCGGACAGGGCCACGCCGACCACGAAGACCAGGTACACGGTCATCGCCAGCAGGTAGTACCAGCCGACATTGCGCGACGCCCAGGTCTGCGCGTCCAGCAGCAGGCTGCCGGACTGGATGGGAAACACGGCGACCAGAATGGCAAATGCCGCCACGATCGTGGCGGCAAGCAGGAAGACCGGTCGAAGCGTGCGTACCTCGTAGGGAGGCGACTCCACAGCGCTCATGGGGAGCAATACTCTCGATGCCGAACACGGCAGACCCGTAGCATTAGCGCATAGCGGCTGTGGACGGGCTGTTTACGCGACCGCCGGAGCCGTAGAGCCGGGCGCTGCCCGGCTGATGCAGCGACGTAGAGCCGGGCTCTGCCCGGCTGTCGGGGCGCATGCGAAGTGCAGCGGGGCAGAGCCCCGCTCTACGTGCGAGGGCGCGGCACTGCACCTGGGCGTAGAGCCGGGCTCTGCCCGGCTGTCGGGGTGCATGCGAAATGCAGCGGGGCAGAGCCCCGCTCTACGGGACGTGTCAGCGCAGCGCGTGGCTGGGGACGTCGATTTCCATGGCCAGCGCCAGGTGGTCCGAAAACGCGGCCGGGACCGCCTCGGCGCTGCGTTGCTGCAGGCCGGTGCTGAGCAGGATGTGGTCGATGGCCCGGTCCGGGCGCCAGCTCGGGAACGTCGGCACCGCGCAGCCCGGCGGTTGCAGGGTGGTCTTCTGGTACAGCGCCTGCATTTCCGGGCGGTCGGCCAGGCAGTTGAAATCGCCCATCAGCACCGCGTTGGGATGGTCGGTAAGCAGGTCGGCAATGAAGGCCAACTGCGACATCCGCGAGTTGGTCCCCAGCGACAGGTGCGCCACGGCAACGGCCAGGCCTTCGCTGCCTTCGCCGAACTTGGCCAGCAGCACGCCGCGCCCGCCGATGCGGCCGGGCAGGGCGTGGTCCTGTACTTCCACCGGCTCCAGCCTGCTAAGCAGGCCGTTGGCGCTGGAGGCCACCCCGCCCATGCGGCGGTTGGGCTGGTGGCTCCAGTAATTGAAGCCGGCGCGCTCGGCCAGGTAGTGGGTCTGGTTGGTGAAGCCCGAGCGCAGGCTGCCCGGATCGGCCTCCTGCAGGCCGACGATGTCATGACCGCGCGCCAGCTGGGCAATGGCGTCCAGGCTGGTGCGCTTGCGCCCCGCCGGCAGCGCATGCGACCAGCTGCGGGTCACATAGTCGCTGTAGCGGCGGGTGCTGCTGCCGGCCTGGATGTTGGCCGTCAGCAGGCGCAGGGTCCGCGTGGTGGGGGAATTCACGACGGGGGCAGGCTCGGTAAGGATCAGTTGCCCTTGGCGGCGCGTTCGCGGGCGATCAGGTGATCGGCGATGCGCAGCATGTCGGGGAAGCTCTTGCCCTTGACCAGGTACTTGCCGTTGACGATCACCGACGGCGTGCCGGTGATCTGGCTGCGCTGGGCGAACTGCTTGGCCGCGTTGGTCTTGGCATTCACCGCGAAGCTGCTCATGGTGCTGGCGAACTGCTTGGCGTCGGCACCGTGCTTGCCGTAGAAGGCGGCGATGTCTTCGACCGAATCACGGCCGCGCTCGCCCTTCAGGGTCTGCTCGGCATGGATGGCCGAATACAGCGCTTCATGGGTCTTTTCCTGCAGGCCCATGCCCTGTGCCGCATAGAAGGCACGCGCATAGTTGTCCCAGGTACCGCCGAACATGGCCGGCACGTAGACGAAGTTGACGTCGCTCGGCAGACCCGCCTTCCACGGCCCGATCAGCGGCTGGAACGCGGCGCAGGCTGGGCACACGTAACCGAAGATCTCGGCCACTTCGATCTTGCCGGCGGCCGGCTGGAACGGCTGGCCGTTTTCAATCAGCACGTAATCGGTGCCTGCCACCGGCTCCGGGCCGGTCGGGCGCGAGGACGCCGCAGCCGGGGCCGGGGTGGTCGCGGCGGCAGCGGCGGTTTCGGCGGCGGCGGTGTCACCGCTGGCAGCGGGTGCCTCGGTGGACGGCGCGGCCGGCTCGGCGGCCGGGGTGCTGCTCGGGGTGGCCGGTTCGGTCGGGGCGGTGGTGTTGGCGGTGCCGTCCTGGGCCTTGCAGGCCGCCAGGATCGGCAGCAGGGCCAGCAGCGAAATCGCGAAACGGGTCTTCATCTAGGCATCTCCAGCGGATGAACATGGTGGGGCCGGCACCCGGGGTGCCGGCCAGAGGGGAATGATGGCATGCGCCAACGCGCGTCCGGCGTGGACGGTGTGTGACGGTTCAGCGAGCCTGCACTCAGCGCGTGCGTTCGCTGCGGGCCTTGGCGATGAGGGCGTCGGCATTGCGCAGCAGCGCCTCGAAAGAGTCACCCTTGACCAGGTAACGGCCATTGATCACCAGGGCCGGGGTGCCGGGCACCTTGGTCCGCTGGGCGAAGGCGCGGGCGGCCTTCAGCTTCTGCTCGACCGCATCGCCCTTGATGGTGGCCAGGAAGCGCTCCGGTGCCACGCCGAAGTCCTTGTAGAACACGGCCAGCTCATCCGGCGAGACGTTCTGCATGGGCAGGCTGTTCTTTTCATGCAGCGCCTCGAACATGGCGCGATGGCTGCGCTTGGCCACGCCCAGCTGGTCGGCGCTGAAGTAGGCGCGTGCGAACGAATCCCAGACACCGCCGAACGCGGCCGGCACGGGGGTGAAGCGCACATCCTTGGGCAGCTTGGCGGCCCAGGCTTCCAGCTGCGGCTCGAAGCGCGCGCAATGCGGGCAGGTGTAGCCGAACATTTCCACCACTTCGACCTTGCCGGCCAGCGGCGCATACGGGCCGGGCTGTTCGATCCGTTCGTAGTCGGTGCCTTCGACCAGGGCGACCGGCGCGGCCGCCAGCGTGGACAGGGGGCTCAGGGCCAGCAGCAACAGCATCAGGCGGGGCATCAACATCATCTACATCCATCTCCATCGGAAAAAACAACGCCGGCCCAGTGCCGGCGTGGCGGTGAACATAACCCGCCACGGGGGGCGGGGCGGCCATTGCGCCGCCGAGCGGTCTTTACGGGGCCTTCGCCGGTTGTGCGGGGGTGGCCGAGGCGACATCGTCGGCGCGGTTGTGCAGGCCCTGCAGGTAGCTGCCCAGGGCCTGGATCTCCTGCTCGGTCAGCTGCTTTGCAATGGTGGCCATGATCTGGAAGTGTGCCTTGTCGGTTTCCTGGGTGGTGCCGGCCTGATACTCCTGCAGCCGCCGCGCCACGTAGGCCGCATGCTGCCCGCCGATATGCGGGTAGGCCGGGCCCGGGTTGCCGGCGCCGGTGGGACCGTGGCAGGCCATGCACGCCGGGATGCCGCGTTCGGCATCGCCCCCGCGATACAGCTGCTGCCCGATCTCGTAGAACTTCTTGCCGGCGTACGGACCTTCGCCCACCAGGCCATCGTCGGCAAGCCCGGCGCTGGCCTTCTGCGTTGCGAAATACGCCCCGATGTCGCGCATGTCCTGCGGGGTGAGGTCCTGCACGAACGGCACCATCGCCGCCGAGGCCCCGGAGGTGCGCTGGCCGTTGGCGATCAACGCCATCTGCTGGGCGGTATAGCGTTCGCTCTGCCCGGCGATGCTTGGATACATCTCCACGGTGGAGTTGCCGTCGGCCGAGTGGCAGGCCGCGCAGGCGGCCGCCTTGGCCTGGCCGGCCTTGGCATCCCCCCAGGTGGTCTTGCTGAAATCGACCTCCAGCGACGCGGTCTTGATCGGCCCGTTGTCAGGCAGGGGCGTGATCGAGGTCTGGGCGACCGCGACAGCGGCCAGCAGCGATACAGCAACAGCGGAAACGGCAAGAACGCGAGCGTGGCGCATGCGGAAGCTCCGTGTGGACCGGCCTGGCAGGTGCAGGGTGCACCCGCGGGGATCGCCCGATTATCCATGCGCTTTCACGCCACGGTCAACGCAGGGTGCAGCAAAACCGGCCGCGGCAGCGCGGATCCGGCCCGGACATGCGATCCTATGGGCATGTCATTGCTCCTTGAACGTGCCCACTATCTGCTTTCGGCCCACAACACCCGGCAATTGCCGGAGGATGTCGGGGCCGAAGTTGCCTTTGCCGGGCGCTCCAACGCCGGCAAATCCAGCGCCCTCAACGCCCTGACCCGCCAGAACAGCCTGGCCCGGGTCTCCAAGACTCCCGGCCGCACCCAGCAGCTGGTGTTCTTCGAAGTCACCCCGGAGGCCAAGCTGGTCGATCTGCCCGGGTACGGCTACGCCAAGGTGCCGCTGGACCTGCAGGCCCACTGGCAGGCCTTCATCGACCAGTACTTCCGGACCCGCGAGGCGCTGCGTGGCCTGGTGGTGGTGATGGACATCCGTCACCCGCTGAAGGACTACGACCGCCAGATGCTGGCCTATGCGGTGCAGCGCGGCCTGCCCGCGCACGCGCTGCTGACCAAGGCCGACAAGCTGGGCCGTGGCCAGCAGGGCATTGCCCTGCAGAAGGTGCGCAAGGAACTGCAGTCCTCGTTCGGCGACACCGTCAGCGTGCAGACCTTCTCCGGTCCGGCCCGCCAGGGCGTGGACGAAGCCCGCGGCATCATCGGCGGCTGGCTGGGCCTGAACAAGCCGGCCCCCGAAACCGCGTAATACCGCGCGGCCCCGTGACCGTGGGCCGGGTTACCGGCCAACGGCGCACGCATTCCGGTAATTCCGGCCCCCGGCTGGCCCGGTAACGGTGCGCGGATTCCGGTAGTGCCGGCCGCTGGCCGGCTCCCGATAGATCCGGCCGAAAGAGGAGCCGGCCAGCGGCCGGCACTACCCGGTCAGCTCGCGGCCCGCCAACGAATGCCGCGCACCCCAGGGTCAACGGCCCGGCAACGGCGCAAACTCGCCCGGCACCCACGCAAACGCCTCGCCCTCGCGCCGCACGTGGCCCAGCCCCGGGAACGGCAGGTGCGCACCGGCCACCCACCAGCCCCCGTCCGCGGCCTGCGCCATCATCGCGCGGCGGCTGGCGACGGCGGCCGTGCGTTCGCTGTCGGCCTCGTAGGCCGCCTGGGGCTGGGCGAACTGCACTGCGTGGAAATGCACGATGTCGCCCCACACCAGCACCGCCTGGCCCTTGCCGGCGTCCAGCTTCCAGGACACATGGCCCGGCGTATGCCCATGGCTGTCCAGTGCCGCCACCCCGGCCGGCAAGGTTTGCCCGGGGCTGAAACGGCGCAGATTGCCCGCCGCCGCGTAGGGGGCCACCGCCTTGCGCGCCAGCGCGAAGGCAAAGCGCACGCCCTGCGGCGCGGTGGCTTCGCTGGCCGGGTCCAGCCAATACGCCGCGTCGGCGGCCGACAACCAGACCGTGGCATTGGGGTAGGCGACCTTGTCCTGCGCATCCAGCAGCCCGCACAAGTGGTCCGGGTGGGCATGGGTGAGCAGCACGTCGTCCACCTCGGCCGGGTCGTAACCGGCTGCGCGCAGGTTGCCCAGCACCTGGCCCAGGCCGGGCCCGAAGCAGGTGGCGGTGCCGGTATCCACCAAGGTCAGGTGGTTGCCCCGCTGCACCAGGTAGGCGTTGACTGCGGTCTGCAGGCCCTTGCCGTCTTCGGGCACATACCGGTGGTCGAGCAGCCGGGTCACTGCACCGGCATCGATCCCGGTCAGTTCCTGCCGGCCCAGTGCCACGGTGCCGTCGAACAGCGCGGTGACCTGCAGCGTGCCGATCTGCTGGTGGTAGACGCCGGGCACCTGTGCCGAGGGCGTGTGCGTGGTGGTGGCCAGCGCCGGGCCGGTGGCCGTGGCCAGCAACAGGGCAGAGGCAAGTGAGCGAACGCGGGGAAGCGGCATGGCAGGGTCTACGCAAGGCGGCGGTGCCGCGGTGTCTCCATGCTGCGCGCGGACGTCGCCGCGTACTGCTCAGAATGCGCCGTGATCCGCTCGCCGGCTCAACTGTTGCCGATTGCCCCCGGCTCCAGCCCATAGCGCGCGGCAAAGCGCTTGTTGAAGCTGCCCAGCGAGCGGTAGCCCACGCGCGCGGCCACGGTCTTCAACGGCAGCTGCGTGGTGTACAGCAGGTTCATCGCGTGCGCCAGGCGTGCATCGACGATCAGCGCACGCACGCTGGCCTGCTCGCTGGCCAGCCGCCGCCGCAGCGTCGCACCACTCAGCCCCAGCTGCGCTTCGAAGTCGCGCGATTGCCAGTCGCGTTCGGGCTGTGCGGCGATCAGGTCACGGATGCGCTCGCCCAGGCTCGGCTCGGGAGGCACCAGCAGGCTGCCGTGGCCGCGCCGGCAGAACGCCAGCACCAGCGCGGCCAGCGCGAGCCGGGCCTCGGTGTAGCGCGCGTGTTCCAGCGCGTGGCGCCATTGACGCAGCGTGTCGCCGTGGTCGTCCAGCGGCAACCGCGCCAGCGCGTCGCCGGCATCGGGTAGCGGTTCGTTCCAGAGCACGCGCGCGGCGGCCAGCGCCTCGCTGCACAGCGGCACGATCGCGCTGAGGTACACGCCGCTGTGCGGATCGGGAATGTTGACCACGTCGATGCGGCAGCGCCGGGTGACCAGGAACAGGTCGCCGGGCATGAACGTGAGCGACTGCGTGCCACAGGTCACCTGCTTGCGGCCCTGCAGCAGGATCGCGAACTGCGGCTGCGGGATGTCCACCGACGAGGCCCCGTGTTCGCGGCGCGCGGTGACGCAGGCGTAGCCGTCGGCGCGCGCGCAGGCGGCCAGGCTGGTCATGTCGTCCAGCAGCGAGGTCGGGTGGAGGAGGGCGTTCATCAGTGCGCAGTATCGAACAACTGGCCGATGAGTGCTGCGGCCGCCATCGCCAGCGCGCCCCAGAACATTACCCGCACCGCGCCGCGCTGGGGCGATGCGCCCCCGGCACGCGCGGCCATCGCACCGGTGAGGCCGAGGCCGACCAGGGTGGCGGCGGTGGTGACCTGTGCAACGTACACATGCGGGGCCAGCAGTGCGGTCAGCACCGGCAGCGCCGCGCCGCAGATGAAGGCACCGGCCGAGGCCATCGCGGCCTGCAGCGGGCGTGCGCGCAGTTCTTCGGTGATGCCCAGCTCGTCGCGCGCATGCGCGGCCAGGGCATCATGGGCGGTCAACTGCACCGCCACCTGGTGGGCCAGGTCGGGGGTCAGGCCGCGCTGCCGGTAAATGGCCGCCAGTTCCTCCAGCTCGCTGTGCGGGTCTTCATGCAGCTCGCGTTTCTCCACCGCCAGGTCGGCATGCTCGGTATCGACCTGCGACTGCACCGACACATACTCGCCGGCCGCCATCGACATGGCCCCGGCCACGGTGCCGGCGATGCCGGTGGCCAGTATCGTGGTGGCACTGGCACCGCTGGCGGCAATGCCGACCACCAGCCCGGCCACCGAGACGATGCCGTCATTGGCGCCCAGCACGGCGGCCCGCAGCCAGCCCGCGCGGTCGGAGCGATGTACTTCGGGGTGTCGGGATCGGCTCATGGGGGCAGTGTAGGGCGCGCCCGCCGCGCGGGGCGAAATGCGTCGCAACGGCGCTGCGGCCCGGTCAAGCCCATTTTCATAGGATGCTGAAAACCGTCACGGTGACGCGACGGTGGGGGACGCCACGATATAGTGCGCCCTTGCGATGCGGGGGCTGCAACCCCACATCCCCGCCCTGACCAGAATCCTGCGAGCCTCCCCTTGTCGAGCCCCAGCCACGTCGCCGAGACGCCGATCACCGACCGAAATGAACTGGTCGCCACGTTGGCCTCCGGCGAAAAGCCCAAGGCGCAGTGGCGCATCGGCACCGAACACGAGAAGTTCGGCTTCCGCCTGGACGACCTGCGCCCGCCCACCTTCCACGGCGACCGCGGCATCGAAGCCCTGCTCAACGGCCTGACCCGCTTCGGCTGGGATCCGGTGCAGGAAGACGGCCGCACCATCGCGCTGCTGCGCGACAACGCTTCGGTGACGCTCGAACCGGCCGGGCAGCTGGAACTGTCCGGCGCGGCGGTGGAAACCATCCACCAGACCTGCGTGGAAACCGGCACCCACCTCAATGAAGTGGCACAGGTGGCCGGCGAGCTGCAGCTGGGCTTCCTGGGCATGGGCTTCCAGCCCAAGTGGGCCCGCGACGAGATGCCGTGGATGCCCAAGGGGCGCTACAAGATCATGCGCGAGTACATGCCCAAGGTCGGCACGCTGGGCCTGGACATGATGACCCGCACTTGCACGGTGCAGGTCAACCTGGACTACGCCACCGAAGCGGACATGGTGAAGAAGTTCCGCGTGTCGCTGGCGCTGCAGCCGATCGCCACCGCGCTGTTCGCCGATTCGCCCTTCACCGAAGGCGCGCCGAACGGCTACCAGAGCTACCGCTCGCACATCTGGACCGATACCGACAACGACCGCACCGGCATGCTCGACTTCGTGTTCGAAGACGGCTTCGGCTACGAGCGCTACGTCGACTACCTGCTCGACGTGCCGATGTACTTCTCCTACCGCGATGGCAAGTACAACGATGCCAGCGGCCAGAGCTTCCGCGATTTCATGGTCGGCAAGCTGCCGGTGCTGCCGGGCCAGCTGCCCACGCTGCGCGACTGGTCGGACCACATGACCACCGCCTTCCCCGAAGTGCGGCTGAAGAAGTACCTGGAAATGCGCGGTGCCGATGCCGGCCCGTGGAGCCGCCTGTGTGCATTGCCGGCGTTCTGGGTGGGCCTGCTGTACGACGATGCCGCACTGGATGCGGCCTGGGACCTGGTGCGTGATTTCAGCCTGGTCGAGCGCAACGTCCTGCGCGACGGCGTGCCGAAGCATGGGTTGAAGCTGCCGTTCCGCAACGGCACCGTGCTGGACCTCTCGCGCGAAGCGTTGAAGATCGCCGTGGCCGGCCTCAAGCGCCGCGCCGCGCGCAATGCCGATGGCCAGGACGAAAGCAAGTTCCTGGACGTGCTGCAGGAGATCGTCGATTCCGGGCTGACCTCGGCCGACCGCAAGCTGGCGCTGTTCCACGGCGAGTGGGGCGGCAACATCGATCCGGTGTTCAAGGAATTTGCGTACTGAGTGGGCGAAAGCGGTAGTCGGTGGGTCGGGCGCTGGGCGCCCACGCCCTTTCCGGCACATGTCCCCCGGCGTCGGCCTGCGGCCACCGCCTCCTCCTTTATTTTGCCTCCAAGGGCATGGGCGCCCAGCGCCCGACCCACCGACAGCGCCAGAAAAAACTGGCTTCCCCTCCTTACCGCAAGCCGAGCCCCGTAGCAGCCGGTAGGCTCCTGGGCAAAATAAAGGAGGAGGCCGCCCGCGGCCGGGGGACATTTGCGCCAGCGGTCTACCGGCTGCTACGGGGCCCTCACGCTCGCGACAGACCCGGGCGAATACACAACAGGATCCATGCGGCGCCTGGACTGCCCGACCACACGCGTACAGCTGAAAAAAAAACCCGGCATTGCCGGGGTTTTTTCATGCCGGTGCGGAAGGATCAGGCCGCCTTTTCCAGCGTGGCCATGTCGATCACGAAGCGGTAGCGCACGTCGTTCTTCGCCATGCGCTCCCAGGCTTCGTTGACGGTCTTGATGTCGATCACTTCCACGTCGCTGACGATGTTGTGCTCGGCACAGAAGTCCATCATTTCCTGGGTTTCGGCCATGCCACCGATCGCCGAACCGGTGATGTGCTTGCGGCCGAACATCATCGCAGCGCCCATCAGCGGCGGATCCAGTTCGGTCAGCACGCCGACCAGGCACATGGTGGCGTCGCGCTTGAGCAGGCCCATGTACGGGTTGGTGTCGTGGCTCACCGGGATGGTGTTGAGCAGGAAGTCGAAGCTGCCGGCGTGGGCCTGCATCTGCGCAGGATCGCGCGAGACCAGCACTTCATCGGCGCCCAGGCGCTTGGCATCGGCTCCCTTTTCGGGAGTGGTGGTGATCATCACCACCGTGGCGCCCATCGCCTTGGCGAACTTCACGCCCATGTGGCCCAGGCCACCCAGGCCGATGATGCCTACCTTCTGGCCGGGGCCCACCTTCCAGTGGCGCAGCGGCGAGTAGGTGGTGATGCCGGCACACAGCAGCGGCGCGGCGGCCTTCAGGTCCAGCGTGTCGGACACCTTCACCACGAAGCGTTGCTCGACCACGATGTGGTCCGAGTAACCGCCGAAGGTGGGCTGGCCGCTGTCGCGTTCGGTGCTGTTGTAGGTGAAGGTGGCGCCCTTCTCGCAGTACTGCTCCAGCGATTCGTCACAGGCCGCGCAATGGCGGCACGAGTCGACCATGCAGCCGACGCCGGCGAAGTCGCCGACCTTGAAGGCGGTGACACCGGCGCCGACTTCGGTCACCCGGCCGATGATCTCGTGGCCCGGCACCATCGGGAACTTCGAGTTGCCCCAGTCGTCGCGGGCCTGGTGCAGGTCGGAGTGGCAGATGCCGCTGTACAGAATCTGGATGCGGACGTCGCCAGCGGCGACCGGGCGACGTTCGAAGGAGAACGGCACCAGCGGGGCGGTCTGGTCGTGCACCGCATAACCATGGGCGAGGGACATGGGGAATCCTTGGCAGGTTTGTAGAAAGGCGCTTTACAATACGCCCCGATCACGTGCACAAAAAGTCAGGATATCGGCATGATTCATCAAGTGAAACGGGATAATCATGGCCACTGACAATTTGACCCATCTGGCCGCCTTCGCGGCCGTGGCCCGCCACCGCAGCTTCCGCAAGGCGGGGGCCGAGCTGGCGCTGTCGACCTCGGCGGTGAGCTATGCGATCCGCGCGCTGGAAGAGCGGCTGGGGGTGGGCCTGTTCCACCGCACCACCCGCAGCGTGGCGCTCACCGAGGCCGGCCAGCGCCTGCTCGAACGGCTGCAGCCGGCATTGGATCAGGTACATGACGCGCTGGAGGAAATGAATCACTTCCGCGCTGCGCCGGCCGGGCTGCTGCGCATCAATGCCACCCGCGCCGCCGTGCAGACCCAGCTGGGCCCGCGTCTGGCGCGGTTCCTGCAGGCCCATGCGGATGTGCGCATTGAACTGGCGCAGGACGATGGCCTGGTGGATATCGTCGCCAAGGGATTCGATGCCGGCGTGCGCCTGCACGAATCGGTGCCTGAAGACATGGTGGCGGTGCCGCTGGGCCCGCCGCTGCGCGGCCTGATCGTGGGCGCGCCGTCCTACCTGCAGCGCCGCGGCATTCCAGCGCATCCGCGCGAACTGGCGCAGCATGAGTGCGTGCGCTTCCGTTTCGCCAGCGGCCATCTGTACAAGTGGCAGTTCGAACGCGACGGCCAGGAGCTGGAGGTGGACGTACCCGGCCGGCTCACCCTGGGCGACCAGCACACCATCCTGCAGGCCGTGATCGACGGGCTTGGCCTGGCCTACGTGCTGGAAGACGCCGCGCGCCCGTTCCTGGACGATGGCCGCCTGGTGGCAGTGCTGGAGGACTGGAGCGAACCATTCCCCGGCTTCGTGCTGTATTACCCGCGGCAACGGCAGATGTCGTCGGCGCTGCGCGCGTTCGTGGACATGGTGCGCGACACCGCCGCCTAGCCGCGCAGGCGCACGCACTGAGCCACGCCCACACGCCATGCCGGCGTCGCGGCGGGCAGGCCATGCGCGTTTCGAGCATGCCGGCGTGATGCGCGACGGCGCCATGCGGTGCCGCTGGTCGCCGTGTCCGGGCAGTCGATTGCACGCCCTTCTTCGTCCAGCGTGGTCTATCGTTACACCGCGCGCTGAGCGCGCCTCTCTTCGGCTTCATGGATCCTGCATGCACACGCTTTCCGATATCGAACAGGCCACCGGCCAAGTCTTCCCGCCGCTCTACCGGCAGCTGGACGCCGAAGGCCGGCTGAGCTTTGGGGGCCCGCACCCGGAATGGTTCAAGGTCGTGTTTCCGGCCCTGCAGGCCGCACCGCCGGTGCTGCTGTATGCCTACGACTACGAGCCTATCCCGCGCGAACGCCTGCATGAGGCGTGGTCGGACCTGACCGCGGCCGACCACTACAACCCCCTGCGGGCGGACATGCAGCTGCTGCCGTTCGCCGAAACCGGGGCCGGCGATGTGTACTGCTTCTGGACCAATGCACCGGGTTTTGCCGAACCGCCGGTGCTGCTGGTCTGGCACGACGACGACCGCGCCGACCTGCTGGCCGCGAACTACCAGGACTTCCTGTTCCGCAAGATGGTGGAGTCGGTGTTGGACCTGGAAGAGTCGCTGCTGGACGACAGCGCGCTGGGCGACAATCTGCAGCGCTGGCTGGACACGCACCGCACGTGGCTGCGCGCCGACCAGGTGCAGGCATTGGAAACGTGGTTCGGGCAAACCGAGGCCATCGCCGACGGCGCACTGCACGAAGACCAGGCCGATGCGCTGATCCGCGAGGTAATCGGGTTCGAGCGCATCAACGAGCGCATTCCCTACGTGCAGGCATGACAGCGGCCATGCCAGGGCCTGCCGCACTCACTGACGCGGACTTCCGCCAGCTGGCCGACCATCTGCTGGCGCTGGATGCCGGACGGGTGCCGCCCACGTTGCCGCCACACCTGCGCGCGCACCCGGTGGCGACCCTGGCCGCCGCCGGGCAGCTGGACCAGGCGGTGGTGGCCCTGATGGGCGACGTACCCAACCCATGGCGCGGCCTGCTGCTGCGATAACCGCGCGCGGCGGACGGTAGAGCCACCCCACGGGTGGCTGCCCGCACCCACGGAATCACCACGCCCGCGCCGGCCCCACGATCAGCGGGCAACCGGGTAATCGGTATACCCCTCCACCCCACCGCCGTAATACGTGGCCCGATCCGGCACCGCCAATGCCACGTCGTTCTCCAGCCGCGCCACCAGATCCGGGTTGGCAATGAACGGCTGGCCGAACGCGGCCAGGTCGATGATGCCCTCGTCCACCAGCCGCAGCGCGCGCTCGCGGGTGAGGCTGCCGGCCAGGATCAGGGTGCCGCCGTAGCTCTGCTTGAACGTGCGCAGGAACGCCTCGCTCAGGACCGACACGCCCCGTGCATGGTTGTCGTTGAGGTGCACGTAGGCCAGGCCGCGCTTGCCCAGTTCCTGCGCCAGGTACAGATACGCCGCTTCGTTGCCGACGTACTCGGGCATGTCGAACTGCAGGTTGTTCGGTGCCAGCCGCACGCCGACGCGGTGCGCCCCGATCCGCGCGGCCATCGCATCGACGGTCTCCAGGATCAGGCGCGCGCGGTTCTGCAGCGTGCCGCCGTAGCTGTCGGTGCGGTCATTGGTGACCGGGTTGAGGAACTGCTCGAACAGGTAGCCGTTGGCCGCGTGCAGTTCGATGCCATCGAAACCGGCGGCGATCGCGTTGTCGGCCGCGCGCGCGAAGTCGTCCACGATGCCGGGCAGTTCGTCGGTGCGAAGCGCGCGCGGCGGGGTCGGATCGGCGTGGCCCCGGCTGCCATCTTCGTGGTACACGAACGAGGTGTTCTTCGGGTTGTTCGCCACCGGGCGGGTGCCCGCGCTGACCGGCTGGCCGCCGTCGGGCTGCAGCGAGGCGTGCGACATGCGGCCCACGTGCCAGAGCTGGGCGAAGATCGCGCCGTGCTCGGCATGCACGGCCGCGGTGACGTGCTTCCAACCTTCCACCTGTTCGGCCGACCACATGCCCGGCACGTCGATGTAGCCCTGGCCCTGCGCCGACACCGGGGTGCCTTCGCTGATGATCAGCCCGGCACTGGCGCGCTGCCGGTAGTACTGCGCGGTGAGGGCGTTGGCCACGGTGCCCGGGTTGCGTGCGCGGGTCATCGGCGCCATCGCGATGCGGTTGCGCAGGAGGGTACCGGCGAGGTCGTAAGGCTGGAAGAGCAGGGGGGTCATGGGGGTGAACTCGTGGGGAGGAAGGCGCCAGCGGCGCGACCCCTTCAAGATAGGGTTGACCTGGAGGCGCATAAAGAACTTCAATTTCCCCGTACGCGGGAAATTATGTCCCCAATGGAGTGCGGCCATGCTGCCAGTGGAATCGTTGAACGGGCTGGTCACCTTCGTCACCACGGCGCGCTCGGGCACCTTCACCGAAGCGGCGGAGAGCTTGGGGATCTCGCGTTCGGCGGTCGGCAAGGCGATCGCGCGGCTGGAAGAGCGGCTGGGCGTGCGGCTGTTCCATCGCACCACCCGGCGCATCTCGCTCACCGCCGATGGCCAGGCCTACTTCGCCTCCTGCGCCACCGCGCTGGAAGAGATCGCCTCGGCCGAGGCATGCCTGGGCTCGGCCTCGCACCTGCCTGCCGGGCGCCTGCGCATCGACATGCCGTCCTCGTTCGGGCGGCTGATGATCCTGCCGGTGCTGTTGCGCATCTGTGCCGACCATCCCGAACTTCAGCTCACCCTGACCTTCACCGACCATTTCGTGGACCCGGTTGAAGAAGGCATCGATCTGCTGATCCGCTTCGGTGGGCTGGACCAGGCCCAGCACCTGGTGGCACGGCGGCTGGGCACGCAGCGGCTGATCACCTGCGCATCGCCGGCCTACCTGGACAAGCACGGCACGCCTGGCACCGTTGACGAGCTGCATGCCCACCGCAGCATCGTCGGCTATCGGTATGGTCAGCCGGTGGCGTGGCGGATCGGAGAAGACACGGGGCAAACGCGCTTCATTCCCAGCGGCACCCACCAGCTCAACGATGGCGATGCGGTGATCGAGGCGGCCATCGCCGGCCTGGGCATCTGCCAGATGCCGCACTTCCTGGTGAAGCGACACCTGCAGACGGGCGCGTTGCAGCAGGTGCTGGGCCACTGCATGCAGCACCATGTGGAGATCCATGCGTTGTGGCCGCAGACCCGGCACCTGCGCCCGAAGGTGCGCTACGTGGTGGATGCGCTGGCGACGCTGGCCGATGCCGGTGCGTTCGACTGAGCCGGGCGAGCGGTTGGTGCGGCCAGCACGATCGATAGGTCTGGCTCAGCCGAACCGCGCCGCCAACCGCGGCACCAGCGCCTCCACGTCGCCATCGACGTCATCCCACGGCGCATCGATATCGGCGGCGTAGTGGATGGTGGCCACAAGCGCGGCGTGGTCGGCGGCACTGGGCGCGTGCGCACGCATCGCCTCGGCGAGGGCCGCGTAGTCCGGCGCCATGCCCCTGCGCTGGAACCAGGCATTGGCGCCCACCACGAGCATGTCTTCACCCTCGGCCGGCGTGGCGCCCAGCGGATGGGCGGCCAAGGAATCGGGGTCGCGCAGGGCGGCGAGGAAACATGCCTGACCCTGCCCGATCAGCCAGCCGCGAAAATAGTCGAAGCCGTCGTCGCTGCAGCCGTCGGTGATGATGTACGCCGCGGCCCACAACCGGCTCTTGTACGAGAGTGCATGGTAAAGGTCGAAGTACCCGCACCAGCCCAGGATCGCCTCGGCGTCCTGTGCGGCCAATCGCTGGGTGAGCAGGGCGGGCATCGCGCGGGGCGACGGCGCGTCCTGCCGGGCCTGCTCGATGAGGGTCCAGAATGCGTGGCGGTCCATGCGGGCGGTTCAGGAGGGGGAGCCCTTTTCTAGCCGATGCCCTGCGCCAAGGCAACCGCGCGGCGACGGCAGAGCCGAGTCGTGTATACTATCCCCCAGTATAGTTCTCTGGTCATTCACCCGTGCCCCACTCCCCGGAAGAAAAGAAGAAGGTCCTGGCCCGCGTGCGCCGCATCCGCGGCCAGTGCGATGCGCTGGACCGGGCGCTGGAAGCCGGGGCCGAGTGCGGGCCGGTACTGCAGCAGATCGCGGCGATCCGCGGTGCGGTCAACGGGCTGATGTCCGAAGTGATGGAAGCCCACCTGCGTGAAGAATTCGGCCAGCCGGCGCAGTCCGATGCGCAGCGCGCCGAGCGTGTGCGCGACATGAGCGCGCTGATCCGTTCCTACCTGAAATAAGTGCGCGGACACCCGCGCGCGCACCTGTCTTGTTCCTTGTCTTGGAGAGTTCCCGATGAAATCCCGTGCCGCTGTAGCGTTTGGTCCCGGCCAGCCGTTGAAGATCGTCGAGATCGACGTCGCCCCGCCGAAGAAGGGCGAAGTGCTGGTCAAGATCACCCATACCGGTGTCTGCCATACCGATGCGTTCACCTTGTCCGGCGATGATCCGGAAGGCCTGTTCCCGGCCGTGCTGGGCCATGAAGGCGCCGGCATCGTGGTGGAAGTGGGCGAGGGCGTCACCAGCGTTGCGCCGGGCGACCACGTCATTCCGCTGTACACCGCCGAATGCGGTGAGTGCCTGTTCTGCACCTCCGGCAAGACCAACCTGTGCGTGGCCGTACGCGCCACGCAGGGCAAGGGCGTGATGCCCGATGGCACCACCCGCTTCAGCTATAACGGCGAGCCGATCTACCACTACATGGGCTGCTCCACCTTCAGCGAGTACACCGTGGTGGCCGAGGTCTCGCTGGCCAAGATCAACCCCGAGGCGAATCCGGAGCACGTGTGCCTGCTGGGCTGCGGCGTCACCACCGGCATCGGTGCGGTGCACAACACCGCCAAGGTGCAGGAAGGCGATTCGGTGGCGGTGTTCGGGCTGGGCGGCATCGGCCTGGCGGTGATCCAGGGCGCGCGCCAGGCCAAGGCCGGCCGCATCTTCGCCATCGACACCAACCCGTCCAAGTTCGAACTGGCCAAGCAGTTCGGTGCCACCGACTGCGTCAACCCGAAGGACTTCGACAAGCCGATCCAGCAGGTCATCGTGGAGATGACCACCTGGGGCGTGGACCATACCTTCGAGTGCATCGGCAACGTCAACGTGATGCGTGCGGCACTGGAATGCGCGCACCGTGGCTGGGGCCAGTCGGTGATCATCGGCGTGGCCGGCTCGGGTCAGGAAATCTCGACCCGTCCGTTCCAGCTGGTCACCGGCCGCTCGTGGAAGGGCACCGCCTTCGGTGGCGTGAAGGGCCGCAGCCAGCTGCCGGGCATGGTCGAAGACGCCATGAAGGGCGACATCGAACTGGCGCCGTTCGTCACCCACACCATGGATCTTGAGCAGATCAACGAGGCCTTCGAGCTGATGCACGAAGGCAAGTCGATCCGCTCGGTGGTGCATTACTGAGCGGCGCATGGGACTGACCGACTTCTGGAAGCGTCCGGCCGTGCCGCTGCGTGATGCCCTGGTCGACCAGATCGAGCAGGCGTTGCGTGCGCTCGGCTGGTTGCAGGGGCCGGTCGGCGCGCCGCGCCACGTCGATTCACCGTTCGGCATCGACGAGATGCCGTTCGAACAGTGGCTGGTGCAGGTGTTCCTGCCGCGCCTGCAGGAAGCACGCCGCGACGGGCAATGGCCGCCGCAGAGCCAGGTTGCGGTGGCGGCGCGGCGCAACCTGGATGGTCGGGACGAATGCGAGCCCTTGCTGCAGCTGCTTGCGCAGCTGGACCATGACATCAACACCGGCGGCGCGCCTGCGCGCGGCCACCCCTGAAGGAATTTCCATGGAACGCATCGAACATCGCGCCGCCTTCGGCGGTTGGCAAGACGTGTACCAGCACCGCTCGCAGGTGCTGGGTTGCGAGATGAAGGTGGCCGTGTACCTGCCACCGCAGGCGGCTACGCGGACACTGCCGGTGCTGTACTGGCTGAGCGGGCTGACCTGCACCGAGCAGAACTTCATCACCAAGGCGGGCGCGCAGCGCTATGCGGCCGAGCACGGGGTGATTCTGGTGGCGCCGGACACCAGTCCGCGCGGTGACGACGTGGCCGACGCCGAGGGCTACGACCTGGGCAAGGGCGCAGGCTTCTATCTCAACGCCACCGAGCAGCCGTGGGCGGCGCACTACCGCATGTACGACTACATCGTGGACGAACTGCCGACGCTGGTGGAAGCGCATCTGCCCGCAAGCGGTGCGCGCAGCATCAGCGGGCATTCGATGGGCGGCCACGGTGCGCTGGTGATCGCGCTGAAGAACCCCGGCCGCTACCGCAGCGTGTCGGCGTTCTCGCCGATCGTGGCACCCACCCGCGTGCCGTGGGGCCAGAAGGCGTTCACTGCGTACCTGGGCGAAGACCGCAGCGCCTGGGCGGCCTGGGACGCCAGCGAACTGGTGGCCACCGCCGAAGAGAAGCTGCCGCTGCTGGTGGACCAGGGCGGTGGCGATGAATTCCTGGACACCCAGCTGCAGCCGCAGTGGCTGCAGGCCGCCTGCACCGCCGCCGGCCACCCGCTGCAGCTGCGCCTGCAGCCGGGCTACGACCACAGCTACTACTTCATCAGCACGTTCATCGGCGACCACATCGCGCACCACGCCAAGGCGCTGCACGCCTGATCGTGGGGTAGAGCCGACCGTGGGTCGGCTGCACGCGGTGCCGAAGAGGTAGAGCCGACCGTCGGTCGGCTGCACGCGGTGCCGAAGAGGTAGAGCCGACCGTTGGTCGGCTGCACGCGGTGCCGGAACGGAGCAGCCACCCATGGGGTGGCTCTACCGCCACCTCAATCCTCGTCTTCTTCCGCGGCCTCGCGGCCCTGCTGGCGGATCAGTGCTTCCTCGCGCGCATCGTTGATGGCGTGGCGCACGCTGTCCAGGTCGATGGTGGTTTCGTCGTGCACGAAGGTGCCGGTGAGCGGGCTGTCGGGCAGCAGGTCGCCGGCCTCGAACAACGCCCACATCTCTTCGCCATACCAGCTGTCCAGCAGCTCCGGGGCGAAACGCCCGAGGTAGGCAGTAAGGTTGTTGACGTCACGCAGCAGCATGCTGCGCGCGGCATTGTTGCCGCCGGCGCTGACCACCTGCGGGAAGTCGATCACCACCGGGCCGTCCGGGCCCACCAGCACGTTGTACGGCGACAGATCGCCGTGGATCAGCCCGCAGCACAGCATGCGCACCACCTGGCGGACCAGGGTCTGGTGGAAGTCGCGGGCTTGGTCGGCCTCCAGCTCCACTTCACCCAGGCGCGCGGCGGAAAAGCCGTCGGCGTCGGTTACCAGCTCCATCACCAGCACGCCGTGGTAGTAGCCATGCGGTTCGGGCACGCGCACGCCGGCGTCGCGCAGCTGGTACAGCGCGTCCACTTCGGTGTTCTTCCAGGCCGTTTCCTGCTGCTTGCGACCGTACTTGCTGGCCTTGCCCACCGCACGCGCTTCACGGCTGCCGCGTACCTTGCGGCCTTCCTGGTACTGCACGCGCTGCTGGAAGCTGCGTTGGGCCATGTCTTTGTAGACCTTGGCACAGCGCACATCGTCACCGCTGCGGACGACGTACACGGCCGCTTCCTTGCCGCTCTTGAGCGGGCGCAACACTTCATCGATCACGCCGTCGTCGATCAGCGCCTGCAAGCCTTGGGGGGTCTTCACGGAATCTCGGGTATGCGGCCGGCGCCAATGCGCCGGCCTGAAAGGGGGAAGGATTTTCGCATCTTCGGGGCGGGCCGGCCATCGGCAGCTGTTCAAGCGGGCCGGGGCACCCCCGCGTGGGCTCAGGGCAGCCGCTGCTCGCCGCGCAGCACCGGGTAGGGATTCAGCGAGGCGCCCTTCCACCATTGCTTTTCCGGGCCCAGGGTATGGATCTCGAAGTGCAGGTGCGGGGCCTCCGGGCTGGCATTGCCGGTGCTGCCGACGTAGCCGATGACCTGGCCGCGGGTGACGGTCTGTTTCTCGGCCAGGCCATCGGCATAGCGCTCAAGGTGGGCGTAGTAGTAGCAATACCGCCCGCCGGGCTCGAACTGGTACACCGTCAGCCCGCCGCGTTCGCTGTTGAACAGCTTCTCGATGGTGCCATCGGCCACGGCCAGCACGGGGGTGCCGGCCGGCGCCAGAATGTCGATGGCATCGTGCACGCGGCCTTCGCTGCGGGCGTCGGTGAAGGTGTCCTGCAGCTGGGCGGCGGTGATGCCCTGCACCGGCAGCAACAGCGCGCTGCCGTCTGCCGGGGGGGACACCGTCAGGGCAGGTGAGGGGGCCGGCGGGGTTGCCGGGGCCGCACTGCTGGCCATGGCGGCCGGCCCGGCCGGGGTGGGGGCCACCAACGTGGCCGGGTCGGCCGGAGCGGGCACCGGCATCGCGGGCGTTGCATCGGCACCCGCACCCGTGCCCGGGCCGTTCACCACCGGGCCCAGCCACCACCAGCCGGCGATCCCGACCACCAGTCCCAGTGCCAGCAGCTTGGTCAGTTTCATCCGGTTACTCCTGCATCACCACCGGTACCGATGCATCCACCGCGTCGGCCACCTGCAGCGCGTCCCAGTTGGTCATGCGCACGCAGCCGTGCGATTCGGTCTTGCCCACGTGGCCCGGCTCGGGCGTGCCGTGCAGGCCGTAGTGCGGCTTGGAGATGTCGATCCAGACCCGGCCCACCGGGTTGTTCGGACCCGGCGGCAGCAGCGCCTTGCTTTCTTTCTTGCTGGCATCCCAGAACAGCTTGGGGTTGTAGTGGAAGGTCGGCTCGCGCGAGATGCCGAGGATCTTCCATTTACCGATCGGCAGCGGGTCGTGCTTGCTGCCCGACGACACCGGGAACTGTGCGTAGACCTTGCCTTGTGCGTCGTACAGGCGCAGCGTGGAATCGGATTTGTCGATCACCAGTTTGGTGGCCTTGGGCAACGTGCCCGGTGCAATGTTGGGCACCTGGATCTCGCTGCCGGCCTTGGCCAGGTCCACGCCGGGGTTGAGTGCGCGCAGCAGCTCGGGCGACGCGTGGAAGCGCTCGCCCAGCGCTTCCTCCACCGATGCGTAACCAAGCGCCTTCAGTTTGGCCTGCTCGGCCGGCTTCTTGGGAATCGGCGCGAACGGGCCGGCCACGTCCTCGGCGGTGAGCGTGTAGCGCGCCAGCACCGGGGTGGCGTCGGGCTGCAGCGCCTGCCAGGTGGCGTCATCCAGCTCGCCGGTGACCTTGAGGCCGCGCGCGGCCTGGAAGCCGGCCACCGCGCGCTTCTGGTTGGAGCCGGTCAGGCCATCGATCTGGCCTGGTGAGAAATGCGCGCGATCCAGCAGCACCTGCGCGTGCAGGTCCGAGCGCGGACCGGTGGCGGGTGTGCTGCTCTCGGCAACCGGTGCCGGCAGGGCAGCCGGTTGCTGGGCAAATGCGGGCGTGGCGCTGGCAAGGGCCAGCACCAGCAGCGAAACGGTGGCAGTAGGGCGCAACGGCATTGAATACTCCAGGGCGGGCTCACCTGCACCATGCCGTAGCGGTGTGCACGGCTGTCGTGAAAACGCTGACGCGCAGCTGAGCGCAGCGGCGGGCGCGTGCAGGGGTTGTGAAGTGAAGCGCGCCGCTGCACCGGGTGCGCAGCAAAGGCGGTATCGTGGGTCCACATCGCATCCGGGCGGGGATGGCACGGCAGCTGTGTTGGCGGCGTTGTACATCGTGTGCCACGGATTGGCCCTGGTGCTGGTGCCGGGCCATGCGCAGGCGGTGTCGTTCTCGTTCCTGATCGGTGCGCCGCTGTTGGCGGCGCTGGCGTGCCTGAGGCGCATGCACAGAAGCGATGTCCGCGTGGGCTGGTTCGCGCTCGCGGTGGGCATGCTGTTGTGGGCAGGGGGCATGGCCCTGAACATGTACCAGGAAATCGGGCTGGGCACGCCGGATGCCACCCCGGGCGCGAGCATGCTCTTTTACGTGCTGTACGGGGTGCCGTTGACCTTCGCCATGGCCCATCCCCGGCACGAGCCGTGGTACCTGATCCTCATCGACGGCGCGCTGGCATTGCTGCTGGGCTACATGTTCTTCGTGCATACCTTTTCTTTCGCCACGCTGAGCGACGCACCCGAGCCGGGCCTTGGCAGCCTGCGCATGATGTTCGACATCGAGAACCTGTTCATCGCCGTGTTCGCGCTGGTGCGCTACCTGGCCAGCGAGGACACACCGCGACGGGTGTTCTTCCGCGCGTTGACCCTCTACGCATGGCTGTACATGGCGATGGCGTTCTACATCAACCACTTTGCCACCGATGCGAGCTACGGCGGCCCCAGCGACCTGCTGATCGACCTGCCGTTCCTGCTGCTGGCGGTGATGGCGCTGCGCGATGATCCGGAACGGGGCGATGCCACCCCGCGCCGCCTGGCCCTGGCCGTACGTGCCGGCAGCCCGTTGATCCTGCCGGCGGCCTTGCTGGTGGTATCAGCGGTCATGGTGAAAGCACACGCGCATTTGGCCGTGGTCGGCTTTGCGTTGGCCACGCTGGGCTCAGGCCTGCGCGGGGTGGTGATGCAGGTGCGCGCGATGGAGCGCCAGGATCAGTTGGACGTGCTGACGCGGGTGGATGCGCTGACCGGGGTGGCCAACCGCCGCGCGTTCGATCAGGCGCTTCAGGCCGAGTGGAGCCGCGCGCGGCGCAGCGGCCAGGGCATGGCGTTGCTGATGGTGGACATCGATCATTTCAAGGCATTCAACGACCGCTTCGGCCACCCGCTGGGCGACGCCTGCCTGCGTGCCGTGGCCACCGCGCTGTCCGGATGCGCTACCCGTGGCACCGACGTGGTGGCCCGCTATGGCGGCGAGGAGTTTGCGGTAGTGGTGTCAGGCACGACCCGCGACGGCGCGCTGGCCCTGGCCGAGACCATGCGCCTGGCGGTGGAGCGGTTGCGCCTGGCCACCACCGACCCGGTCGGCAGCGTGGGTGCCACCATCAGCATCGGGGTGGCGCACGTGGCACTGATCACCTCGGTCGACCCCGGCGCGTTGCTGGCCGCGACCGATGCCGCGCTGTACGACGCCAAGCGCGCCGGCCGCAATCGCGTGGTGGAAGGCCGCTTGCCCGAGCCGCGTTGACAGCGTCAGAGGCACACCCCGTTCCAGTCAGCCGCGTACCCATGCCGCCGGATCGAGCAGGCGCAGGCCCACCGGTGACAGCGTGGTGAGGCGCAGGCCGAGGTCGGCCTGGCGTGCCGCCTGGGCACACTGCGCCAGCTGGTCGCGCAGCGCCACCATGGCATCGCCGTCGTGGTGTGCACGCGGGCGCGGATGGCGCCATTGCGACAGCCGGCGCACGCAGGCCAGCAGGTCCAGTTCGGTGGCGCCAATGAACGGCGAGCCGGGTTGCAGCAGTTCGATCGGCGCGGGGCCGGTGCGCAGCATCGGCACCAACGCAGTGAAGGCGCCGACGCCGTCGGCATCCAGGCCCAGGCCGCCCAGCAGGGCGACGGCGTCGTCGCGGGTCGCGGGGTCGGCCACGCGGCGCAGCGCACACAGCAGGCGCTGCTCGACGGCATTGCATCGCCTGCCGATCGACTGGTAGCTGACGCGGGTGGGGGACATGGGGGGGCGATAGGGCATGGGCGGCCTGCGAGGGGGTCAGGGGCCGGCGTCGCGGACCTCGACCAGCACCGGGCACGGGGCGTGGTCGATGGTCCATTGGCCGACGGAACGTTCAAACAACCGCTCCATCCTGGAAAGATGCCGGTGGCCGATGACAATCAGTTCGCAGTCGTGCGCGCGAGCGTAATCGCACAGGACTTGGGCCGGTTCCCCGGCCGGGTGGCTGGCCACGCCATCGATGCCCGCGCTCGCGCAGCTGGTCCAGCGCGGTGGTCAGCAGGTGCATGGCCTGCTGGCGCTGGGCGTCGGCGGCCACGTACTCGGTGCGGTCGGCAGGCGGCGCATCGTCGGCCAGCGCAAAGGCGGGGTCCAGCACGCACAGCAGATGCAGGCGGGTGTGCGGGGTGGCCAGTGACGCGGCCAGTGCCAGCACCTGGGCATGCGGGGGGCCGCTGTCGATGGCGACGAGAATGGTGGTGAACATGCGGCATCTCGCAGTGGGGACGGGGATGGTCGCGCAAAGCACCGCGCACACCTATGCCGTGCGCCGCAGGCATGGATTGCGCCAAACGCACGAATCCTCGAATTGGCATGCCGTAAAATGACTGCCATACTCCCTACGTGCGGCCGCCATGCCCGACCTGAACCTGCTGCTTGCTCTGGATGTGCTGATCGAGGAGGGGAGCGTAGTAGGTGCTGCGCGGCGGATGAACCTCAGCGCGCCGGCGATGAGCCGCACCCTGGGGCGCATCCGAGAGGCGGTGGGCGACCCGGTGCTGGTGCGCTCGGGCCGGGGGCTGGCGCCCACCCCGCGCGCGCTGCAACTGCGCGAGCAGGTGCGTGAGGTGATCGAACAGGCGCACCTGGTGTTCAACGCCGGCCGCGAGGTCGACATGCTGACCCTGGAGCGCACCTTCAGCATCCTCGCCAACGATGTGTTCGTGGGCACCTACGGCGGTCGCATGCGCGAGCTGTTCCAGTCCCAGGCACCGCGCGCGGTCTTGCGCTTCGTGCCCGAAGGCGACGGCGATCACGATGCCATGCAGCAGGGCCGCATCGACCTGCACATCAGCACCGCTGGCAAGCATGGTGCCGACACCAAGGTGCAGAACCTGTTCAGTACCTCGTTCTTCGGGGCCGCGCGCGAGGACCATCCGCTGTTCGCCGAAGAGATCACCGTGCAGCGGTTCGTCGCCTACGACCACATCGCCGTGTCGCGGCGCGGGCGCGCACATGGGCCGATCGACGATTACCTGACCACGCAGGGCCTGCAGCGCCGGGTGGCGCAGATCATGCCCACCTTCCATTCGGCGATCTTCGCCGCGGCCGACTCGGACCTGATCCTGCCGCAGATGCCAAGCGTGATGCTGGGCCGGCTGGAACGGCTGGGCGTGCCGCTTCGGCTGTTCGAACTGCCGATTCCGGTCAGTACGGCCGTTGTGGTGCAGGCATGGCACCCGCGCCTGGACAGCGATCTGGCGCATCGTTGGCTGCGCCGCAGCATCAAGGCCCTGTGTGACGCACAGTCAGGCCTGGCCTGAGTTGGGGACGCGGGCGGGGCGTGCAGTGTGACGCTCGAGGCGTGCGCCTGATGCATTCCAGGATTGGCCGGCACAGCATTTTTCGCAGCATGCGCACTGCCTAGACTGCCGCTCCCCGTCGTGGAGTGGTCGCCATGTTCCTGCTGTATGCCGTGCACCGTGCCGTTAGCGGTGGTGCGCGATGAATGCGCTGAGCGCACCGGTGCCGGCCGCCGCCGCACCTGCCGCACCGACGTCGCCGCCGCAGGCCGTGCTGAGCCCACGCCTGGCGGTCGGCCTGTGCGGCGTGCTGCTCGCGGTGCTGATCTCGGGCATCAACGAAAACGTCACCAAGGTCGCGCTGGCCGACATCCGCGGCGCGATGGGCTTCAGTGTCGATGCGGGCAGCTGGATCGTGGCGGTGTACACGGCGATGTCGGTCAGTGCGATGGCGTTCGCGCCGTGGTGCGCGGTGACGTTCTCGCTGCGGCGCTTTGCGATGTGCATGATCGGCGCGTTCATGCTGCTGGGCGTGCTCTGCCCGCTGGCCCCGGACCTGCCTTCTTTCCTGATCCTGCGCGCGCTGCAGGGCCTGGCCGGCGGCGCGTTGCCGCCGCTGCTGATGAGCGTGGCGCTGCGCTTTCTGCCGCCGGGCATCAAGTTGTACGGGCTGGCCGGCTACGCCCTCACCGCCACCTTCGGGCCCAGCCTGGGCACGCCGATGGCGGCGCTGTGGGTGGAATACGTGGGCTGGCACTGGGCCTTCTGGCAGATCGTGCCGTGGTGCATCGCGGCCATCGCCATGGTCGGCTGGGGCCTGCCGCAGGATCCGCTGCGGCTGGAGCGCTTTGCACAGTTCAACGGGTTGGGCCTGGCGTTGGGCCTGCCGGCGCTGGTGATGCTGGTGCTTGGCCTGGTGCAGGGGCCGCGGCTGGACTGGTTCGCCTCGCCGCTGATCTGCACGCTGGTGGGCGGCGGCAGCGGCCTGCTGCTGCTGTTCCTCTACAACGAATGGTCGCACCCGCTGCCGTTCTTCAAGCTGCAGCTGCTGGCCAACCGCAACCTCACTTACGCGCTGATCACCCTGGGCGGGGTGCTGTTCGTGCTGCTGGCGGTGATCCTGATTCCCTCAAGCTTCCTGGCCCAGGTGCAGGGCTACCGGCCGCTGCAGACCGCGCCGCTGATGCTGTGGGTGGCCCTTCCGCAGCTGCTGGCACTGCCGTTGGTGGCCACGCTGCTCAACCAGCGCCGGGTGGACTGTCGCTGGGTGCAGGCCACCGGGCTGGCGCTGCTGGCGCTGGCCTGTTGGCTGGGCAGCCAGCTGGGCACCGACTGGAACCGCGACAACTTCGTGCTGCTGCAACTGGTGCAGATCTTCGCCCAGCCGATGGCGGTGCTGCCGTTGTTGCTGCTGGCCACCGGCAGCCTGGCGCCGGCCGATGGCCCGTTCGCCTCGGCCTGGTTCAACACGGTCAAGGGCTTTGCCGCGGTGCTGGCCGGGGGCGTGCTTGAGGCGGTGACCACCGCGCGCAACCACCTGCATTCCACCGCGCTGGTGGACCGCCTGGGCAACGCGCCGTGGCTGGACGCTGCCGCCTCGCCGTCGCTGGGCGCGCGGCTGCATGCGCAGGTGGTCGCACTCACCGCCGCCGATCTCTACCTGCTGGTTGCCGTGGTCGCCGTCGCGTTGATCACGCTGATTCCATGGCTGCCCACCCGCATCTTCCCGCCACGCGCCGTGGCTTGAATTCCAGGATATTTCCCATGAGCGACACCCGAAAACACGTTCCCTTCGTCATCGCCGCAGGCCTGCTGGTGCTTGCCGTCGGCGGCTGGCTGCTGCTGCGCGACGGCCGCCACCAGCGCACCAATAATGCCTACGTCACCGCTGACTTCACCGTGGTGGCGCCCAAGGTGGCCGGCTTCGTCAGCGAGGTGCGCGTGGCCGACAACCAGCCGGTCAAGGCCGGTGACGTGCTGGCCCGCATTGATGACCGCGACTACCAGGTAGCCCTGACCGCCGCGCGTGCCGACCTGGCCAATGCGCGTGCGCAGCTGGCCAATGCGCAGGGCGCGCTGTCCCAGCAGGATTCGCTGATCGACCAGGCACGCGCCACGCTGGATATGAGCCAGTCCGAACTGACCCTGGCCCAGGCCGACCAGCAGCGCTACGGCGCGCTGGCCCGCGACGGTGCCGGCACCGTGCAGAACGCGCAGCAGGCCCAGTCGCGCCAGGCCGTGGCCAGCGCGCACCTGCACCAGGGCCGGGCGGCGCTGCTTACCGCACGCCAGCGCACCGGCATTCTCAGCGCCGGCGTGCAGGCTGCGCAGGCGGCGGTGCAACGCGCCGAAGCGGCGCAGGTGCGGGCCGAACTGGACCTGTCACACACCGAACTTCGTGCGCCGATCGACGGCGTGGTCGGCCGTCGCGCGATCCGCGTGGGCGCCTACCTGACCCCGGGCACGCCGGTGCTGGCGGTGGTGCCGCTGCAGCAGGCGTTCGTGGTGGCAAATTTCCAGGAAACCCAGCTCGCCCGCATGCGCGCGGGGCAGGCGGTGGACCTGCAGGTGGATGCGTTCCCCGGCCAGCCGCTGCGTGGCCACATCGACAGCATCGCCCCCGCCACGGGCGTCACCTTCGCGGCAGTGGCCCCTGAAAATGCCACCGGCAACTTCACCAAGGTGGTGCAGCGGGTGCCGGTCAAGATCGTGCTCGACAAGGACCAGCCCTTGCTCGGCCAGCTGCGTGCGGGCATGTCGGTGGAGGCCAGCGTCGACCTGGACAGCAGCCATCGCGACCTTGAAGGAGTGGGCGCATGACCGGCAAGGCACCTTGGCGCGCGCTTCCGCTGGGTGTGCTGTGCGCGGCGTTGACGGCCTGCACGCTGGGTCCCGACTTTGTGCGCCCGACCGCGCAGCTGCCCGCCCAGTGGCAGGGCGCTGCGGTCAGCGCTGACGGCTTGGCCAGCGATGCACAGTGGTGGGCCGGGTTCGAGGATCCCACCCTGGCCGCGTTGGCCGCGCAGGCGCTGCAGGCCAACCTGGACATCCAGCTGGCCGCCAACCGCGTGCAGCAGAGCCGTGCCGCGCGCGGCATTGTTGCGGCCGAGCGCGTGCCCAGCGTGGGCGCCACCGCCAGTGGCGTGCGCGCACGCAACAGCGAAGTGGGCCTCAACGATCCGTCCGGCAATGGCGGGCGTGAGGATTACGGTCTGCTCCAGACCGGTATCGGTGTGAGCTGGGAGCCGGACCTGTGGGGCCGCGTGCGGCGCCAGGTGGAGGCGGCCGACGCGCGCATCGATATCGCCGCTGAGGACGCCCATGCGGTGCAGACCGCGGTGCTGGCCGAAACCGCGCGCGACTACCTGCAGCTGCGCGCGACGCGCCAGCTGCTGGCCATCACCGAGGACAACCTGCGCATCGCGCGCGACATCGCGCGGCTGACCCGCATCCGCCAGCGCCAAGGCGTGGCCAGCACCCTGCAGGTGGCCAGTGCCGCCGCCCAGGTGGCGGCGCTGGAGTCCCGCCTGGTGCCGCTGCGCCATCGCGATGCGCAGTTGCGCAATGCCTTGGCGATGCTGCTGGCCCAACCCCCGCAGGCGCTGGATGCCCGCTTGGCCGACATCCGCCGCGACTGGCCTGTGTTGCCCCCGATGGCCACAGGGCTACCCAGCGAACTGGCCGAGCGCCGCCCGGACATCCGGCGCGCCGAAGCGGCCCTGCATGCGGCCACCGCCTCGATCGGCGTGGCCAAGGCCAGCTTCCTGCCGCGCATCACCCTCAACGGCGACATCGGCTACCAGGCGCAGCAGCTGGACGATCTGGACGGCTGGAACGCACATCGCTTCAGCATCGGGCCGGCGATCAGCCTGCCGATCTTCCAGGGCGGCCGGCTCACGGCCAACCTCGCGGTGAGCCGGCTGCAGCAGCAACAGGCGGCACTGCAGTTCCAGCGCACCGTGCTGCAGGCCTGGCATGAAGTGGATGATGCGATCGAAGGCTATGCCGCCGAGCAGCAGCGCGGTGCCGCGCTGCAGATTGCGGTGGACCAGAGCGAACGCGCGCTGCACGCGGCCCGGCGCCAGTACCAGGCGGGCGTGGTGGACATGCTGGACGTGCTCACCACCCAGCGCATCGCGCTGGACAACCAGGCGGCGCTGGCCAACAGCCAGGCTGCGGCCGCCATCGCCCGCGTGGAGCTGTACCGCGCGCTGGGCGGCGGCTGGCGCGACACACGGTAGTGCCGGCCGCTGGCCGGCAACCCTCCCTCAACGCACGTCGCGCAGTTCCCAGTGGTGCCCGGCCAGCATACGCAGGCGCTGCTTGAACACATCGCTGTCGATGCGGGTGCTGACCACCAGGTTGATGCGCAGGTCATCCTGTGCGCCGGTCACGGTGGCATCGGGGTCGGTGGCGCCCCACTGCGACTCGACCGCATCCGGGTCGGGCTGCTTGGCGCGCCACTTATCGAACAGGGCGGTGCTGCGCAGGGCGTCCTGCAGCTCCTCGGCGAAGCCGGCCGCGCTCTGCGAGTGGAAGGAAAGGTCGGAATCGTTGCCGCGGGCCTTGGAAGGGTCCGGCAGGCTGATGTGGTACTGCGACATGGTCATCTCCGTTGAAGGCTGCAAGGCTGGCAGAAACGCGGTGGATTTGGCGTGCAGATCGCGGCGGTTGGTGCCGGGCAGAGCCCGGCGCTACGCGCTGAAGGTGTGCGGCCCGTCGGCAAACCCCACCGTGAGCGCGCCCTTGCCCACGTTGACCATGCCGGTCAGGCTCATCACCGCTTCGAACACCTGCACGCCGTTCGCCTCGCAGGTCTGGCGCAGGCTGGCATAGCCCGGCAGCGCCTGCAGGTCGGCCAGCTCGCCGCCATAACTGACGCACACGGTGGGGGTCATCAGCCCGGCCTTGACCCGCTGGCCAACGAAGTCGAACAGCTTCTGCACCGCGTTGTCGAAGCCCTTGATCTTGGCCACCGGGCCGGTCTGCCCGCGGTACCCGTGCAGCACCGGCTTGATGTCCAGTGCACTGCCCAGTGCCGCGCTGAGCAGGCCCACGCTGCGGTCCCCCTTGTGGCGTGCGCGGGCGCGCATGTAGTACAGGTCGCGGGTGACCATGTAGCCGTGCACGTTCTGCGCGAGCATTTCCAGCCGCTCGCGGATCTGCTGCACGCTGGCCCCGCTCTCGCGCAGGCGCACCGCTTCCACCGCGGTCACGCCCTGGGCGGCGAACAGGTTCTGGGTATCCAGCACCCGCAGCGCAAACGGCGAGTTGAAGCCTGCCGCCTGGCGCACCGGCTTGTAGTCGTTGAGGATCGCGAAGCTCGCCTGCATCGCGTTGTCGTGGATGGGGCTGCGGGTCTTGGTGATCGTCATGCAGAACACATGGTCGTAATCGATCACCAGCTTGCCCAGGAACAGGTCGCGGATCTGGGTGACGCTGAACGGAATGGTCTCCGCTTCGGCGCCGTGTTCGGCCACGTGGGCGTGCAGGAAACTGAGCGTGGCCTGCTCGTCGCGGTGGTCGGCAAGCACGGCTTCGCCGATGCGCACCGTGATCGGCAGCAGCACGATGTTGTGTTGTTCAATGAAGTCCTGCGGCAGATCGCAGGCAGAGTCGACGACGATTCCGATGCGCATCCTGAGCCCCCCTCCGGGCAGGTTGTAGGTTCGGAACTGTGAAAGCTATCCCAAAACCGCCGCCGCTGCCTGACCGGGGACCTGGCGTCGGGTCAACGGCTGCGCTGGACCGCCACCGGCAGGGCATCCACCCGGTCCCACTCGCCGCCCTGGACCGTGTCGGGATCGGCCAGCACGGCCTGCATCAGTGCGTGTGCCTCGTTGCCCCAGTACAGCTCGCCGTCGATGGACAGGGTAGGGACCCCGAACACCCCGGCGGCAATGGCCGCATCGGTGTTGCGCCGCAGCTGTTCCTTGACGTCGGGCGCGCTGATCGCCTCGGCCACATGGGCCACGTCCAGCATGGCGCCAGGCAGGGCCAGGGCGGCGGCACTGTCGGCGGCGTGGCCGTCGCGCCAGATCCAGTTGAACAGGATGTCTACCGATGCCGGGGTGGCATCGGCGGCCAGGCACAGCCGCAGCGCGGCCAGCGGGTTGAACGGGTGCCCGGGCGGGAAGCGCAGCGGCACGCCCTGCTGCTGCGCCTGCCACAGCACCTGGCGGTAGGTGAAGCGGCGTTTGGCCGGAATCTCGGCCGGGCCCAGGTTGCCCAGGTGGTGCAGCACCGCGCCCAGCGCGACCGGCACCGGGGTGATCCGCTCGAACTGCGGCAAGGCCTTGAGCTGCTGCCAGTGCAGGTAGGCAAACGGCGAGACGAAATCGAAATACCAGCGCAGCGCCATGGGCACTCCCGGGCGGATGATGCGGCGGGCGTGATGCCCGCCGCAGGATGGGGCTCAGCGTGAGTATGCGCGCGGTTCGGCCGACGCTGGCGTCATGTAGCGGTCGCGCAGTTCGGTCTGCCGCGAGCGCATCGGCATCGCGCGGCCGCCCAGCCAGACCTGCTCGGCATAGTGGCCCACGTCGAGCGGGTCGCCTTCCCACAGCACCAGATCGGCCAGCTTGCCGACCTCGATGCTGCCGATGCGGTCGCCCACGCCCAGCACCTGCGCCGGCACGCGGGTCAACCCGGCCAGGCCGTCCTGCCACGGCAGGCCGTTGGCCACGGCGTTGCCGGCCAGCTGGCGCATTTTGCGCGCGTTGTGCGAGGCATCGTCGCGCTGGGCGAAGCTGACCTGCACCCCGGCCGCCTGCAGCCGTGCCGCGTTTTCCAGGCTGGCGCCCAGCTGGTCGAAGGTACTGGGCAGGTTGCCCAGCGCATCGACAAACACCGGCACGCTGGCCTGCGCCAGCTGCGGGGCCAGACGCCACGCCTCGGCCCCGCCGGCGATGGCGATCTTTACCTTCTCGCGTGCGGCCCAGCGCAGCAGCTGGCGGATGTCGGCGGCGCGGTCCACCTGCACCACCAGCCGACCTTGCCCGGCCAGGTAGCGTGCCAGCGTGGCGCGACCGGCGGGGGTGAGCAGGGCATGCGGGGAATCGGCAGGCACGCGCCCGCGCGCTTCGCTGACCATCTGCTCCAGCAGCATCCACTGCGCCGCGCGCGAGTTGCCGGTCAGTTCCGCACCCGCCGCGCCCAGCCGAATGTACAGCGCCAACGGCCCGATCGGATCGGCGCTGCCGTCCAGCCGCATCACGCCGCCCTGTCCGGCGATGAAGCTGCCGCCGCTGTCGGCGCCCAAGGCGGTGAAGCCGATGCCATCCAACCGTGCCACCGGAATCAACACCGACGCCGGGTTGAAGGCCAGGCTGACGTCGAATTCGGGCCGCAGCGGCTGGTCGTCCAGCTTCAACGTGCTGTCCACCGTGGCCGACTCACCCGAGATTTCTTCGATGCCGATGTCGGTGATGCCACCGAACAGGGCCGGGGTCAGCGGCTTGCCCGCCGCCTCGACCACGCTGACGCCGGCCGGTGCGACCAGGCCGGTACCCACCGCGCGGATGATGCCGCCCTGGACCAGCACGTCGGTGTGTTCCAGGCTGCCGCGCGCGCTGGCGGTATGCACCGTCGCGTTGCGCACCAGCAGGTCCTGCGCGTGTACGGGCAGGGTGGCCAGCATCAGCAGCGCGGTCGTGCCCAGCCACGCCCGGCACCGCGCGGAAAGGTGCAGAACCCGGCTCATGGAGCCACCTCCTGGCCCAGCATGAAGTCCGACAGCGGTTGCCGCCGTGCATCGCGGCGGTCGTATACCTGGTGGCCGTCGATGAACACCTGTTCGGCCTGCGCGTAGGAACTGAAGGGGCTGCCGTTCCATACCACCACATCGCCCATCTTGCCCGCCTCCAGGCTGCCGGTCTGCTTCTCCACGCCGAGCGAGCGCGCCGCGTTGTAGCTCAGCCACATCATCGCGCGCTCCGGGGCGATCTCGATCCCGGCCCGGCGCGCGTTGGCGATCACCTTGGCCGCTTCCTGGTTGAGCCGCTGGATGCCTTCGGGGGAATCGGAGTGTACGATCGCGCAGCTGTTGGCCGGGCGGTCGACCAGCGCGATGTTGTCCTGGATGCCGTCGAACGCTTCCATCTTGAAGCCCCACCAGTCGGCCCACAGCGCGCCGCACACGCCTTCGGCGGCGAGCCGGTCGGACAGCTTGTAGGCCTCCACCGCGTGGTGGAAGGCGGCGATCTTGAAGCCGAATTCCTTGGACAGGTCGAGCATGGTGGCCATTTCATCGGCGCGGTAGCAGTGGATGTGCACGCGGATGTCGCCCTGGATCGCACCGGCCAGCGTATCCAGCTTGAGGTCGCGCTTGCCGCCGGTATCGCCAGCGCTGTCGCCCTTGTCGCTGCCGCTGAACCAGCGCCTCTTCTGTTGCTTCTTCGGTGCGTTCTTGGCGATGTACTCGCTGGCATCGATGAAGGCCGCGCGGTACCCGGCCACGTTGCCCATGCGCGTGCCCGGGGCCACGCCCTTGCCGCCGCCGTACACGCGCTTGGGGTTCTCGCCGCAGGCCATTTTCAGGCCCCATGGCGCGCCCGGGAATTTCATGGCCTGGTAGGTGGTGGCCGGCACATTCTTCAGCGTCACCCCGCGCCCGCCCACCAGGTTGGCCGAGCCGGGCAGCACCTGCATCGCGGTCACGCCGCCGGCCAGCGCGGCGGCAAAGCCCGGGTCCTGCGGCCACACCGAATGTTCGGCCCACACGTTGGCGGTGACCGGCGCGGTCATCTCGTTGCCATCGCTGTGCGCGCTTACGCCAGGGCTGGGGTACACGCCCAGGTGCGAGTGCACGTCGATGATGCCGGGCGTGACCCACTTGCCGGCCGCATCGATCCGCACCGCGTTGGCCGGTGCCTCCAGCGCGCTGCCCACCGCGCGGATGCGGCCGTCCTGCAGCAGCACATCCGCGTTGTCCAGGCGTGTGCCGGTGCCGGTCAGCACGGTGGCGTTGCGGATCAGCACCGGTGCCGAGGCGATCGGCGCGTAGATGCTGGGGTAGGGGTCCTGCACGAACCGCGAGGCGGCGGGCGCCGGCGCGAGGCCGATCGAAAACAACGCCAGGCCGATGCCGACGCTCAACAGCTTATGCATGAATTCCCCGGGTTCACATGGACGCAGCCGCCGACGCTAGCCGGGCAGGGGGGCGTTTGCCAAGTGACGAACTGCAGGGGGGCGGGCTATTAGGAATTGTTACGTGATCATGAAAAACAATGAACCAATCGTAAACTTTGCGTTACGCTCGGGGGCGGGCCCTGCGCCCGTCGCTTGTGAATCTGCTCGAATTTTTCGGCACGTGCACCACTCATGGAAGGTATTTCAATGAAACAGCGTTACTCCGCTTCGTCCCGCCAGCCCTCGCGCAGCGTGCTGGCGTCGGCCATCACCGGCACCCTGATTGCCGCGCTCGCACTGCCCGGCATCGCCCAGGCCAATGCCGGCGTACTCGATGCTTACCAGCAGCAGCGCCAGGTCCAGCGCGCCGCCTACGGCCTGGACAGTGCCCGGGTCGATGTGACCCCCCGCGCCGTCGCGTCGGTGCGTCCGACCGCCGAGGCTCCCTCCCCGGTACTGGGCAATGCCGGCGATCCCGAAAGCTGGCGCACCGACGAGTTCAACGCCGACTGGGGCCTGCAGGCCATCAACGCCGACGCTGCCTATGCGCGTGGCCTGACCGGCAAGGGCATCCGCCTGGGCGTGTTCGACAGTGGCACCGGCCTGGCCCACGATGAGTTTGCCGGCAAGGACCACCGCAGCATCCATCTGGCCGACGTGCTCGGCGACGGCAGCCTGTGCACCCGTGAAGTGCTCGACGGTCCGGACGCCTGCTTCGTCAGTGACGGCGACCAGGTGGCGGTCGACTATCAGATCCTGGATCCCGAATACGCTGACATCTTCGAGCGCAATCGTATTTACGAAGGTGCCAGCTACAACGTCCACGGGACCCACGTGTCCGGCACCATCGCGGCCAACCGCGATGGCAACGGCACGCACGGTGTGGCGTTTGGCGCCGACCTGAGCGTGGCACGGCTGTTCTCCAACTCGGCCAGCTACGTGAGCATCGTCGAAATCGATGGCGAGCTCTATCTGGATCCGCAGTCCATCGCAGGCCTGGGCGCCGACGATTCGATCTTCGGGCAGCTGTACACCGCGCTCAACGCGCAGGGCGTACGCGCTGTCAACCACAGCTGGGGCCTGTCCTCCGAGCCGAACACGGCCGAAGATCTGGATTTCTACCAGTCCCACCCGGTGTTCGAGAATCAGTTCGCCGCGATGGCCGAAGGGTCGCGCAGCAGTGGCCTGATCCAGGTGTGGGCGGCCGGTAATACCGACTCGTTCAACCCCTCGCCCGAAGAAGCACCGATTGCAGGCGTCTACGCGTCGTTGCCGCGCGCGATCGCCGACCTTGAGCCGTACTGGCTGGCGGTCGTCAACGTCAACAAGGAACTGGAACTGAGCAACCGTTCCATGCGCTGCGGCCTGGCGGCCAACTGGTGCCTTGCCGCGCCGGGCACGGCCATCACGTCCACCGTTTACGGTCCCGATTCGAAGATCGACGCCGACTTCTACGACGACAACGGCAACCTGGTCATCGACATCAACGGCCAGACGCCCACCTACGGCTACCAGGACCTGAGCGGCACCTCGATGGCGGCCCCGCACGTCACCGGCGCACTGGGCCTGTTGTTCGAACGCTTCCCGTACCTGGACAACGCGCAGGTGCGCGATGTGCTGCTGACCACCGCCACCGATCTCGGTGCCAAGGGCGTGGACGACGTCTACGGCTGGGGCCTGATGAACCTGGCCAAGGCCGTCGAAGGCTACGGCCAGCTGCGTGTGGACACCGACGTGGTGATGAACCAGAAGGCCGGTGGCCTGAAGGTGTGGGAAGGCGATGCATGGGACGACTGGACCAACGACATCGGCGGTCCGGGCAAGCTGACCAAGTCCGGTATCGGCTGGCTGCGTCTGAGCGGCGACAACACCTTCAACGGCGCCGTCGTGCGTGAGGGCGTGCTGGAACTGGACGGTGTCAATGCACTGACGGCGTCGCTGGACGTCGCCGGCGGCCAGTTCCTGCTGAATGGCACGTTGCGCGACATGAGCTTCAACAGCATCGGCGGCAGCAGCCGCGTCACCGCCAGCGGCGTGCTCGACAACACCGACCTGACCATCAGCGGCGGCGTGGTCTCGTTCAACGGCGTGCAGACCGGCGGCAGCACCTTGGTCGGCGCCAAGGGCGCGCTGCAGGGTATCGGCCGTCTCGGCGACACCCGCGTGGAAGGCATCATCGCGCCGGGCAACTCGATCGGCACGCTGACCATCGACGGCGACTACGTGCAGACTGCCAGCGGCACCTACCTGGCCGAACTGGCCCCGGGCAGCCGCAGCGACACGCTGCACGTGACCGGCACCGCCAGCCTGGACGGCACCCTGAAGGCACTGCCGGAAGTGGGCATCTACTACCTGGGCGAGCAGTTCAACTTCCTGCAGGCCGACGGCGGCGTCAACGGCACCTTCGCCAACGTGGACTTCTCCTCGTTCTCGCCGTTCCTGGCCTTCAGCCTGGGCTACGGTGCCAACGGCGTGCAGATCGACGTGGCCCGCGGCAACGCGCTGGCCAGCGCGGCGGTAACCGCCAATCAACTCGGCGTGGCCACCAGCGCCGACAGTCTGGGCATCAACCAGGGCCTGCCCAAGCCGCTGACCCAGCTGTTCCCGGCCCAGGTGGGCGCGGCACTGGATGCCTTGAGCGGTGAACTGCATGCCGCCACGCCGATGGCGTTGGTGGAAAGCAGCCGTTACCTGCGCGATGCGGCGCTCAGCCGCAGTGTCGGCGCGCGTGCACCAGGTGCGGGCGATGCTGCCGCCACCGGTGCCTGGGTGCAGGCCATCGGCGGCAGCGGCAAGCTCGACGGTGATGCCAATGCGGCACGCACGCAAAGCAACACCAGCGGGCTGCTGGTCGGTGCCGACCACCAGTTCGCCGGCGGCTGGCAGGTGGGCGGCCTGATCGGTACCGGGCGTACCGACAGCAAGCAGGCCCAGGGCCGTCGCGCCCGCGCGGAAATCGACAACACCCACCTGGGTGCCTACGTGGGCAACCAGTGGGGTGGGTTCGGTCTGCGCGCCGGTCTGGGCTACACCCGTCACGAAGTGGACAGCCGCCGCGAACTGGCTTTTGCCGGGTTCCAGGACGCACTGACCGCGCGTTACGACGCCAAGACCCGCCAGCTGTTCGTGGAAGGTGCCTACCGCATCGGCGGCGCCGAAGCGGGCCTGGAGCCGTACCTGCAGCTGGCGCGTGTGGAAGTGGACGTGGACGGCGTCAACGAGCAGGGCGGCGCGGCTGCGCTGCACGGCAACGTGGCCGATACCCGCACCACCATCGGCACTGCCGGTGTGCGCTTCGACCGTGGCCTGAAGACGGCGTGGCAGCAGGAAAGCTGGCTGCACGTGCGTGGCGGGGTGGGCTATCGCCGCGCGTCGGGCGACCGCAACCAGGTGGCCAATCTGGCCCTGGCCGGTGGCAGCGGCTACACCGTCAGTGGCGCGGCCATCGCCGACCACGCGGTGGTGGCCGAGCTGGGCCTGTCGGCCTGGTTGAGCCCGCGCAACCAGCTGGAACTGGGCTACAACGGCCAGTTCGGCAGCGAGTCGCGTGACCACGGCGCCACCGCACGCTGGTCCGTGCAGTTCTGATCCAGCGGTAACGGCAACACGGAAAAAGGCGGCCATTGGCCGCCTTTTTCTTGCTTGTTGGGTGCGCACCCGCAGAATAGGCACACTGGAACCACTTGCCGGACCGCACGCGCACTATGAAGAACAAACAGGAAATCGTCGAAAACTGGCTGCCGCGCTACACCGGCGTGCCGCTGGACCAGTTCGGCCAGCACATCCTGCTGACCAACTTCGCAGGCTACCTGCACACCTTTTCCCACCTCACCGGCGCGCCGGTGCAGAGTATGGACCGGCCGATGGCCAGCGTCACCAGCGATGACATCACGCTGATCAACTTCGGGATGGGCAGCCCCAACGCGGCCATCGTGATGGACCTGCTGTCGGCGGTGATGCCCAAGGCGGTGCTGTTCCTGGGCAAATGTGGCGGTCTGAAGCGCAAGAACCAGCTGGGCGACATGATCCTGCCGATCGCGGCGATCCGCGGCGAGGGCACCTCGGGCGACTATCTGCCGCCGGAAGTGCCGGCGCTGCCGGCGTTTGCGCTGCAGCGGGCTGTGTCCACCACCATCCGCGATCTGGGCCACGATTACTGGACGGGCACGGTCTATACGACCAACCGCCGGGTCTGGGAGCACGATGAGGCGTTCAAGGAGAAGCTGCGGCTGATGCGCTGCATGGCCATCGATATGGAGACGGCCACGCTGTTCGCGGCCGGCTTTGCCAACCACATCCCGATCGGGGCGCTGCTGCTGGTGTCCGACCAGCCGATGATCCCGGACGGGGTGAAAACCGAGGCGTCCGACGCCAAGGTCAGTTCGCAGTTCGTCGAAAACCATATCCAGATCGGTATCGAGGCGCTTAAGCTTATACGGCGCAACGGCAAGTCGGTCCGCCACCTGCGTTTTGACGAGTGATGGCAATGGAACCGGCGGGCGTCCTGGCGACGTGCCGCCCTCAGGGGTAGTGAATGGACGTGGCGGTACAAGTGGTGGAATTCTGGCGCGATGCCGGTCCACAACAATGGTTCACGCGCGATGACGCGTTCGATGCGCGGTTCCGCGAGGCGTTCCTGGAGGAACATTTCGCGGCGGCGCGGCGTGGGCGCGAGCATTGGCTGGGCAGTGCCGACGGTGCGCTGGCGCTGATGATTCTGCTCGACCAGTTTCCGCGCAACTGTTTCCGCGACACGGCCCATTCCTACGCGACCGACGGTCTGGCCCGGCACTACGCGATGCGCGCGGTGGAAGAGGGGCTGGACCTGCAGCTGGTGCCGAAGCTGCGTGCGTTCATCTATCTGCCGTTCGAGCATTCGGAGGATCCGCAGGACCAGGAGCGGTCGGTGGCGATGTTCGATGTGCTGGGCGACAAGGAATACCTGAAGTTCGCCGAGCTGCACCGCGACATCATCCGCCGCTTCGGCCGTTTCCCGCACCGCAACGCGGTGTTGGGCCGGATGCCGACGCCGGAGGAGCTGGATTACCTGGCCGAGGGTGGGTTTGCGGGTTGACGCCTTTAAAAAGCGGGAGCAACAGCAACTTCCACAGCAACAGCAACAGCAACTTCAACAGCAACTTCAACAGCGGCGAGTGCGCGCTTGCCCTGACTTGGCGGGTACGGGTGGGTTGGCGGGACACGCCGTGAATCCCGCTCCGCGGTCCGGCCCAGCCGCTGGCGGCTGGGCGTTCGAGCGCATGCGAGGCAGTGCCTCGCAAGCAATGCGCTCTCACCCCTGGAGGCTCGTGGGCGCCATCCATGGCGCCCAACGGTCCCGCCAACCCACCCGTACCCACCATTGACAGTGTGCGGGTGCCCAACGAAAGAGCGGTAAAGCTCTAACACCTCTGACACCTCTGACACCTCTGACACCTCTGACACCTTGAACTAGCGGCTGCTGCTTGCGTTGTGTGCTTTTCTGCCATGGCTGCCAGCCAACTGTCTGGGGCGGGGGTGTGGGAGTTCGCGGGACCGTTGGGCGCCATGGATGGCGCTCACGAGCCTACAGGGACGTACTTGCGGCGTGTCCCGCGAACTCCCACACCCCTGCCCAGCCGGGAGATTCGCAGCCGTGCTGTTTGGGGTTTAAGGAACAAAAAAACGCCGGCATTGCCGGCGTTTTTCTTTGAGCGCAGAAACTGACGTCGATCAGTACTTCGGCACGCTGTTGTCCACGTCGTTCGACCAGGCGTCGATGCCGCCGGTGATGTTGTGCACGTTGGTGAAGCCCAGGGCGCGGAACTGCTCGGCGGCCTGTGCGCTGCGGCCGCCGTGGTGGCACAGGAAGCCCAGCGCGGTGTCCTTCGACAGGGCTTCCAGACGGGCGCGGTTGTCACCGTCGAACGTCTCGAACGCCGCGTTGATCGACGCGATCGCGCGCTCATCGGCCGGGCGCACGTCCACCACCGTCAGGCGGCCGGCGCGCAGCTGGTCGTCGGCATCGCGCACCGCCAGATCCTTCACCGCACGCGGTGCGTTCGGGTTGTCGATCGCCAGACCCTTGCCGCGGATATCGTCCACCCAATCAATGGTGATGCCCTCGGCGCGACGCGCGCTGGCCAGATCGAACTGCACGCGCAGCCCGTTGGACTCGGCCGCGATCGCGTTGTCGTCGTGCGGGGCCAGCTGGAAGTTTGGCTGGAAGTTTGCATCGATGCCCAGCTGCAGCGACGCACCCGGTGCATCAGCCAGCGCGCCGCGCAGCATCTCTACCGCGGCCGGCGTCACCGTGATGTTCGGTGCCGTGCGGTCCGGTGCGGCCAGACCCAGCACACTGCTCAGCTCACCGCTGCTCGCCATCTGCAGAATGATGTCGCTGCCGCCCACCAGCTCGCTGTCGATGTACAGCTGCGGAATGGTCGGCCAGTCGCCGTAGGCCTTGATGCCTTCGCGGATCTCGGCGTCGGCCAGCACGTTGACGTGGGCGAACTCCACGCCCAGGTCCTGCAGGGCGCCCACGGCCTTGGCCGAGAAACCGCACTGCGGCATGCTCGGCTGACCCTTCATGAACAGCACGACGCGGTTGGCGGTGAGGATGGATTCGATGCGCGAGCGCAGGGCGGGATCAAGGGACATGACGGTCGGGTCCGGCGTTTGGAACCGGTCATTCTACGCCGCATGGCATCATGGGGCATGACCGTACCGGAAACATTGCATCGCATTCCCCAGCGCCCCTGGCGCTGGGTGCCCTGGCTGCTGGCGTCACAGCTGCTGGTGGTGCTGGCGTGGGTAGGCCTGGGGTGGCCCGTCGGGCTGGCCCTGATGGTGACCTCGCACGCGCTGTTCCTGGTGCCCGTGTTCCTGCCCAACAGCCGCTTCTACGCCCCCGTGCTCAGCCGCCTGCCGGGCAGCGCGCCCCGGGTGTGGCTGACCATCGACGACGGCCCCTCGCCCGAGACCCCGGCGGTGCTGGACCTGCTGGATCGCTACCAGGCCAAGGCGACCTTCTTCCTGGTCGGCGAGCGGGCCCTGGCCCAGCCCGATCTGGTGCGGCAGATGCTGGCCCGCGGCCACACCTTGGGCAACCACAGCCACCGCCACCCGCAGACCCGCTTCTGGCGGCTCGGGCGGGCGGCGATGGCCGACGAAATCGCCCAGTGCCAGCAGGCGCTGACCGCCATCGCCGGGCAGCCGCCGCGCTGGTACCGCTCGGTGGTGGGCATGACCAACCCGTTCGTGGCCCCGGCATTGGCGCAGTGGCAACTCACCCGCGTGGGCTGGAGCGCGCGCGGGTTTGACGGGGTCGATTGCCAGCCGGCGGCCGTGGTGGAGCGCATCGTGGCCGATCTGGGGCCGGGCGCCATCGTGCTGCTGCACGAGGGGGCCGCCCACGGACACAACCTGGCGATCATCGAAGCGGTGCTGCAGGCCCTGCAGGATCGTGGCCTGAGCGCGGTCCTGCCCGACGCGGCGTAGGCGCCACGGGCCGCCGCGTTACGGCTGCACGCTGCCCGCCACCGGGTGCGCGTGCTGCCATTGCTGGCGCATCCAGCTGACCAGTGACACTTGGGCCAGCAACAGGGTGACCGCCAGCCCCAGCGCCAGCACCCCGCTGACCCGGCGGCGGCGGTGCTGCAGCAGGCTGCCGATGCCCATCACCGCGGCCAGCACGGCCAGGCCGATGCTGATGCACACCACCACCAGCAGCACCACCGGCAGCGTCTGCATCTGCGCATGGGCCGGGGTATGCGCGTAGTGCGCGCTGATCGCAAACATCACCAGCCCGCACAGGCTGATCACCAGCGCGGCGATGCCCAGGGCGGAATGTCGGGGCGACGGCGGGGTCATGCGGGCTCCATGCCGGTATCGGGGCGCGAGTATGCGCGTGCGGCGCGCCGCGCGCGACCCTCAGGCAAGCGCGGGTCGCTCGGCACTGACCAGCCAGTTGTTGAACGGCGTATTGCCATACAGCGGGCGCATCTGCAGGTGCAGGCCCGCCGCTTCCAGGGGCGCGCGCACGCTGGCGGCGTCCGGGTAGTGGCGCGGGCGCGTGCCCATCCAGCCCACCAGGTGCGCCAGCATGTCGGTGATGCGGGTGGTGCGGTCGCGGCCGCTGTTGTCGGCCAGGGTGGTGCGGATCACCAGCCGCCCGCCCGGTGCCACGCGGGCCGCCGCCGCCTGCAGCAGCCCGGTCTGGGCGTGCGCGGGCAGGTACTGCAGCACGTCCAGCAGCGCCACGCTGCCCTGATGGGCGGGCAGGGTGGCACTGGCATCCAGGCAGGCGAAGCGCGCATCGGCCAGCGCCGCGCGCGTCCCGGCGCGTTGCGCGCGGGCAATCTTGTCCGCATCGATGTCCACGCCCAGGTACGGCTGCCGGTGCCCGGCCTGGCGCAGCACGTGCGCCAGCAGGCCCAAGCCGCAGCCGATGTCGAGCAGGGCGCCGTGCGTGGGCGCCAGCGCGGCCAGCACGCCCGGGTACAGCGGATCGCTGCCGAGCTTGCCGCGGCTGTAGTAGTAATCGCGTCGGTTGCCGAAGCGCTGGGCCGGCAGGAAGGCGTCAGCGATGCGGCGGGCCTGTTCCTTGGCCAGTGGCAGGGCGTCCGTGCTCAGCGCGGCACCTCGTCGGCCAGCTGCACGCGCGCCACCTGGAAGGCGCGTTCGGTCCACAGCGCATACATCGCCGCCGACGGATGCAGGCCATCGTCGACCAGCATCACCGCTTCGCCGCCGGGTACCCGGCTGAGGTCGGTGATGTCGATGAACGACACGCCGTGTTCGGCGCAGATCGCGGCGGCGGCCGCGTTGTAGGCGTCCAGTTCCTGCCCGACCTGCACACGGTCGCGGTTGTTGTCGCGCGCATACGGGGTCACGCCCCAATCGGGAATGGACAGCACCAGCACGCGCTGCGCACGGTCACCGGCAAAACCGAGTGCGCGCTGCAGCAGCGCGGTGAAGCGCGGGCGGTAGTCGTCCACGCTGCGACCGCGGTACTGGTCGTTCACTCCGATCAGCAGGCTGACCAGGCCGAACGGCCCCTGCGGCACGGCGGCATCGATGCCGGCCTCCAGTTCGTCGGTGGTCCAGCCGGTGGTGGCGATGATCTGCGGGTCGTCCACCGCCACGCCGATGTCGCGCAGGCCGGCCACCAGCTGCTGTGGCCAGCGCGCGGCCGGTTCAACCCCTTCGCCGATGGTGTAGGAGTCGCCCAGGGCCAGATAGGACAGCGCCACTCAGGCCACCGCGCTGCGCGGCTTCAGCGGCACTACTTTGGTATTCGCTTCGGCACGCCGGGCCAACGCGCGGTCGATGCGGGCGAAGACATCGCGCATCACCTCTGCTTCGGGCAGCAGGGTGACCCGGAAGTGGTGGCGGTAGGGCACATTGAAGCTCGAGCCCGGGACCACCAGCACGCCTTCCTCGTTCATCAGTTCCAGCGCGAAATCGTGGTCGTCGAAGCTGCGGGCCGCCGGCCCAACCACGGCCGGGAAGGCGTACAGCGCGCCGGCCGGTGCCACCAGCGACAGGTGCTCGCTGGCGTTGCAGGCCTCGATCACCGCGCGGCGGGTTTCATACAGGCGGCCACCAGGTGCGCACAGCGCCGAGACGGTGTCCGGGCCGTTGACGGCCGCATCGATGGCGTACTGGCCCGGCACGTTGGCGCACAGGCGCAGCGCGCTGAGCAGGTCCATCGCCGCGCGGAACTCGCCCAGCCGTTCGGCCGCACCGGACAACATCGCCCAGCCCACCCGCCAGCCGCAGGCGCGGTGGACCTTGCTCAGCCCGCTGAAGGTGATGCACGGATGCTCGCCGGCCAGCGGGGCCACCGGGTGGAACTGCGCGTCGTCGTACAGGATCTGGTCGTAGATCTCATCGACCATCAGCAGCAGGTTGTGCTTCGCCGCGATCGCCACGATGCGCTCCAGCAGGTCGCGCGAGTAGCTGGCGCCGCTGGGGTTGTTCGGGTTGATCAGCACGATGGCGCGGGTGCGCGAGGACACCAGCGTCTCGATCTCCACCGGGTCCGGCTGGAAGCCGTTCTCCGGTGCGCAGCGGTAATACACCGGGCGGCCGTCGTTGAGGATGGTGGCCGCCGACCACAGCGGGTAGTCGGGCGAGGGCACCAGCACTTCATCGCCGGGGTTGAGCAGGGCGCGCAGCGACAGGTCGATCAGCTCGCTGACGCCATTGCCGACGAACACCCGGTCCGGGTGCGCATCGGGCGCGCCACGCCGGGCGTAGGCGGCGGCGATGGCTTCGCGGGCCTCCGGCAGGCCCTGCTGGTGGGTATACGGGTCGGTGCGGCCCATGTCGTCGGCGATCGCGCGCTGCAGGTGTTCCGGTGCGCGGAAGCCGAAGTTGCCCGGGTTGCCGATGTTCAGCTTGATCAGCTTGCGCCCCTGGGCCTCCAGCTCACGCGCTCGCCGTGCCAGTTCGCCCCGGATCTCGTAGCGGACTTCGGACAGGCGCTCGCGGGTGGCAAGCGGCTTGATCGGGGGCGTGGACATGACTGGGCCGTTGGAGGGCGTGGAATCTGCATGGTAGCGGAATTGGTGCGTTGCGGGGCAAGCCCCCGCCGGGGCCAAAACCCCATTGTTGGCGGGCAGTTGCCGGGCCCGGCCGGAGCGGCGGGGGAGGGTAGAATGGGGCGATGAGCGAACCGATCGATTTCCGCGCCCTGCAGACCATAGGCTGGCCCTGGGCAGGCGCCCCCAAGCTGCCCAGCTGGCAGGCCTTGTTCGATGCACACCCGCAGGCCCGTCCGGGCCGGGTGATCGAGCAGCACCGCACCGGCTACATCGTGGCCGACATGCCGGATGCGGTGATCAAGACCGAATCCCCGCCGGAGTGGCAGCGGCCGCGTTTCCCCAGCCATGAACGCGCGGCGGTGGGTGACTGGGTGCTGCTGGACGGCATCAAGATCATCGCGCTGCTGCCGCGGCGCACCGCGATCAAGCGCGGGGCGGCCGGCGAGCATTACCACCAGCAGGTGATCGCGGCCAACATCGATACCGTGTTCATCGTGTGCGGGCTGGACGCGGACTTCAACCCGCGCCGGATCGAGCGTTACCTGCTGCTGGTGGGCGGTGGCGGCGCGCAGCCGGTGGTAGTGCTGACCAAGGCCGACCAGACCGAGTACAGCCAGGATGCCCTGGACGTGCTGGAAGAGCTGGCCGCGCAGGACATCCCGCTGCTGGCCATCAACGGCCGTGACCCGGCCAGCGCGTCGGCGCTGCTGCCGTGGCTGGGCGCGGGCCGCACCGTGGTGCTGGTGGGGTCGTCGGGGGCAGGCAAGTCCACGCTGACCAACACCCTGCTCGGCGAGGAGCGCATGAAAACCGCCGACGTGCGTGTGAACGACTCGCGCGGCCGCCACACCACTACCCACCGCGCCTTGATCCCGCTGCCGGCCGGTGCCTGCCTGATCGATACGCCCGGCATGCGCGAGCTCAAGCCGACCGGTGAAGAGGCCTTGAGCGAAGGCGGGTTCTCCGACGTGGAAGCCCTGTCGGCGCAATGCCGTTTCCGCGATTGCGCGCACCAGCGTGAGCCGGGCTGCGCGATCCGTGCGGCCATCGACGACGGCTCGCTGGATGAAGAACGCCTGTTGAACTACTTCAAGCTGAAGGAAGAGGTGGCGGCCGCGGCGGCCAAGCTGGCGGTACGCCAGGCGCAGCAGGCCATCGAGCGCAAGCACGTGGGCAAGGGTGCGCAGTGGCGCCCGGGCGGAAAGGGCGGTCGCCGATAACCCTCGCCGGGTAGAGCCATCCCATGGGGGGCTGCTATTGTCCGCCCATGGACACACCGATGACCGTGGATCGTGAGGTGGCCCACCACACCGCGCTCGATGCGCAGCTGGTGGAGGCGGTGGGCGGCATCAAGCTGCTCGGGCTGACCAGTTGGCCGGCCGCGCTGCAGGCGCCGTTCCTGGCCAGCGTGGCGCGCGGCAACCCGGTGCTGCCCCAGGTGAGCTATCCGAAACTGGACTTCAGCGACACGCGCCGCGCCCTGGCCGCGATCAGCGCACAGTGCGATCCCGCGCACCCCATCGGCCTCTACGTGCAGCGCTCTGCGCACAGCTGGGACCTGGCCGCCGGCCTGCTGGAATCCCTGGGCACCGCTGCGGTGGATCACTACTCGGTGGAACTGTTCGGCGCGCCCGAACACCCGCTGCCCGGCAACGGCCCCAGTACCCGCGAGGCGGCCCGTCACTTCATCCAGATCGCGCAGGAGCTGGACCACGAGCTGCTCGCCCCGGAAGAACAGGTGCCGGTCTCGGCCACCGCGCTGCAGTTGCAGTTGCAGGGCGACCTGGATGCCTTCTTCGAATCGCGCATCATCAGCGTGCAGCTCGACCCGGAGCTGATTTCCAAGGCGGCCGCCGGTCCCACCCGCATCCGCCTGCGCACCAGCGCCCGCTTCAGTGCCTACGACCGGGCGCAGCTGTTCCACCACGAAGCGCTGGTGCATTCGCTGACCGCGCTCAATGGCCGCGAGCAGCCGCACCTGCCCAGCCTGGCGTTGTCCTCGCCGCGGGTTACCGCCACCCAGGAAGGGCTGGCCACGTTCGCCGAACAGATCACCGGCAGCATCGACATCGAACGCCTCAAGCGCATCAGCCTGCGCACCGAAGCGATCGCGATGGCGCGCGAAGGCGCCGATTTCATCCAGGTGTTCCGCTACTTCTGCGACGCCGGGCAGAACAACGAAGAGAGCTTCGCCTCGGCCCAGCGCGTGTTCCGCGGCGTGCCGCCGACGGGCGGCGCGGCGTTCACCAAGGACACCGTGTACCTGCGCGGGCTGGTGTCGGTGCACACCTTCTTCCGCCACATGCTGGCCGAAGACCGCCTGCAGGTCTGCCGCTGGCTGTTTGCCGGCAAGATGTCGCTGCAGGATGCCATCGCCTTCGCGCCGCTGTTCGAAGAAGGCATCCTGCGCCCGCCGCGCTGGCTGCCGCATTGGGTCAGCCGCGCCAACGGCCTGGCCGGCATGCTGGCGTTTTCGCTGTTCGCCAACCGCATCCGCATGGATCAGCTGGCCGCCGAGTAGGTCACCACCGTCGGTGGTGACCTATGCCTGCGGGTTCGCTTCTTCCCAGGCGATGTGCACGTCGGCCAGCTCGTACAGCTGCTCGACCAGTGCCATCGGCAGGCCGTCGTCGTAGTCTTCGTCGTAGGCCTCATCGAACGGATCGATGTGATGCTCGCCGTCCACGGCCTGCAGCATCTGCGGCGGCACCCGCTGCAGTTCATCGGCCGAATGCTCGTTCGGACCGGCGCCGTCCCACCGGGTTGGATCGAAGCCGATACCATGGTCGGCATAGAAACCGTCCAGGAAGCGTTGCTGCACCAAACCGATGAACTGGTGGGTGTCGCGATCGTAGTCGGGCACGTCGTCCAGCGTTTCGTACTGCGCATGCGCGCCCGCACCCACGCTCCAGAACAGCATCAGCGCCGTGGCGCGGTCCAGGTCGGGCTGGTCGGCCAGCCATGCCAGGGCGCGCTGGTTGTCACCGTAGTTGGAGCGCGCCACATAGAGGTGCCGCTGCTCCGGCGTGGCCTGCACCAGATGCGCGTGCAGCAGCGCCCACGTGGCGGCCTCGTACTCCTGTTCGTTCATTGCCTGCTGTCCCTGCCGTTGCGGTAAGGCGGGCATTGTACGTGCGGTGCATACGGGGAGCATGCGCGCACGGTTTCGCGTGTCGGGTCGCATTTCATACGCCGCACCCCGTGGCGTAAGAATCCTTTCATGTTGCGCTCGCATGATGGTCACGCACCTGCAGTGCGCAGGTCATCACCCCCCATGCAACGGACTACCATGCTTACCCGACCCCTGACGATCGCCGTGGCGATTGCGCTGTGCGCCGCCAATGCCCACGCTGCCGACGTAGCCGCCAACGCAGGCCCCGATGCCACCGTTGCGCTCAGCGCGCAGACCCTGGACACCGTGTCGGTGATCGGCCAGGGCGAAACCCGCCAGGTGCAGCGCATCGGCACGGTGGACAAGCAGGTGCTGCCGCCGGGCACCAGCGGCCAGAAGATCCTCGACCGCCTGCCGGGCGTGTCGGTGCAGTCCAACGATGCCTTCGGCGCCAACGAAGAATCGCAGAGCATCACCCTGCGCGGCTTCGACAAGAGTCGCCTGGGCTACACGCTGGACGGCATTCCGCTGGGCGACAACAGCTACGGCAACTACAACGGCCTGAGCATCGCGCGTGCCCTGATCGCCGAGAACCTGGCCGGGGCGGAACTGTCGCAGGGCATCGGCTCGCTGGGCGTGGCGTCCACCAGTAACCTGGGTGGCACCATCCAGTACTTCTCACAGGACCCGTCCACCGAATTCGGCGCCCGTGCCAGCGTGACCGTGGGCGACGACAACCAGCGTCGCGGCTACCTGCGCGTGGACACCGGCGACCTCAACGGCTTCTCGGCCTACGTGTCCGGCGTGCACCAGGATTCGGACATGTGGGCCGCGCCCCACCAGAACCAGACCACGCGCCAGTTCAATGCCAAGGCCGTGTGGAACGTGGGCGACCACCGCTTTGGTGCGTTCGCCGCCACCTCGCGGGTGAGCCAGGCCAACTACGCCTACCTGTCCAAGGACATGCTGCGTCGCGGCCTGGGCTATGACTGGAACATCTACGCCCCGGACTGGGACCGCGCCGTGGCCGCCGCGTACTGCGCGCCGGGCACCCGGGACGCGCAGAAGTGCGCCTTCAGCGGGGGCGTCAACAGCATCGACGATGCGTACTACCAGAGCCGTGCGCTGCGCGACGACAATCTGTACGCGCTGGATGCCGACCTGGCGCTGGGCGACACCGCGCGCCTGAAGCTGCTCGGCTACCACCATGAAAACCGTGGCCAGGGCCACTGGTGGGCACCGGGCCAGCCGTCCTACCCGGGCACCGCGCAGGCGCTGCCGATCTCGATCCGCAGCACCAACTACACCATTAACCGCCAGGGCATTACCGCCGCGCTGAGCTGGCAGTGGGGCATCCACGAACTGGAAGCGGGCCTGTGGTACGAGCGCAACGACCACAACGTGGAGCGCAACTTCTACTACATCACCGGTCCGTTCCTGGACGACGCCTACCTCAACCATCCGGACCGCCGCCTGTTCGACCAGGACTTCGACATCCGCACGCGCCAGTTCTACGTGCAGGACCGCATGCGTTTCCTGGATGACCGCCTGACCGTCGATGTGGGCATCAAGAGCCCCAACACCCGCATGACCGCCAACGCCAAGCCGGGCACCGAGGCCAGCTACGCCTCGGGCACGCTGACCGCCAAGGAATCGGTGCTGCCGCAGGCCGGCATCGGCTTCAAGCTGAGCCCGAACCAGGAGCTGTTCGCCTCGTACTCGGAGAACATCGCCGCGTTCGTGGGCGGTGGCAGCGGCGGCCCGCTGCAGGTGTCGCCGGAATCGTTCGCGGCCAGCGCCGGGCTGGAGCCGGAGAAGTCCAAGACGCTGGAAGCGGGCTTCCGCACCTTCGGCGAAAAGTACCAGGCCTCCATCGCGGCGTATCACGTCATGTTCGACAACCGCCTGCTCTCGCTCAACCCGTGCACCAGCATCGAGGTGGGCACGCGCCCGGAGTGCATCACCCGCTTCATCAACGTGGGCTCGGTGAAGAGCCGCGGTGCCGAGCTGACATTCATCCTCAAGCCGGTGGATGGTCTGCAGTGGTACAACGCGCTGTCGTGGAACAAGACCACCTACGAGGACAACTACACCTCCGGTGGGGCGATCGTGCCGGTGGCCGGCAAGATCACCGTGGACACCCCGCAGCGCATGGCGTCCAGTGAAATCAGCTGGAACCGCGATGGCTACTTCGCCAGCCTGCGCGCCAAGTACACCGGCAAGCGCAATTACACCTACACCAACGACCAGTCGGTGGCAGGCGTGACCACCTTCGATGCGGGCGTGGGCTATTCGTTCGGCCCCGGCCTGGGCCTGCGCGACGTCAAGGTGTCGCTCAACGCGACCAACCTCACCAACAAGCGCTACGCCGGCCAGCTCAGCTCGTTCGCCCCGACCGACCCGACCGGCACCCGCTACGCGATCCACGCCAGCGCGCCGCGCCAGGTGTTCATGACGGTGGCAGCGGAGTTCTGACCAGCGCGGGCACCGCCAACCGTCCATCGCGGTTGGGGTGCGCGGGTGTGCCGACCAACGGTCGGCACCTACCGGATACGTAACACGACCCCACGGTAGCCACCGACCGTTGGTCGGTGGTGCAGGGTTCCCGCGTGTGCCGACCAGCGGTCGGCACCTACCCGATACGCACGCGAATAGCATGCCCGGCGATGCCGTGGCAGCCACAGGCCAGGCGGTGGCCGTCCACGACCACCGCCTGGCCCTCCACTCGCACCCGTTCGCTGCCCTCCACAAACGCATGATGCCCGGGATGCAGCAGGCACGTGGCCAGATCGCCAACCACGGCGATCGCGCGGCCGCCAATGTGGCGACGGCCATCCATCTGACATGAGACGACCTCGCCCCCGCCACTGGTGGGGTCGCCAAGGCATACCGGGTGTTTCATGCCGGCCTCCCGGTCGTCGCGTGGTTCACCAATGCCCCTTCGGTGGCGTGCGATAGATCAGGGTTGCGGTGACCGTGTCGCCGTCCAGTACGTGGAGCAACGCGTCATCACTGGCCATCCGGTAGCCGGTCGCCGTGCTGAGCGCGGCGGCAAAGCGGTCGCCGATGTCGTCCATGCTGTCCTTGTGGCAGCGCGAGCCGGTGCGGACCAGGCCTTCCACGTTCAGCGTCGTGCCCTGTTGCCGGTACAGTGCGGTCATCGGCTGGCAGCCGGCGTAGCCGGTAAGGTGCTGGCCATCGGCTTCCAGGATGATGAAGCCCACGTGCGATTCCGGCGACACCGTCACTGCGGTGTGCGTGCCATTGCCGGGCAGGTCGTGCAGCTTCCACACCGTCCCCAGCAGCGGCTGCGGTGCTTCGGGTGTTTCAGGCCAGGTGTTCCAGATCTCCGGCAATGGGATAGGTTGCGGCTCGCAGGCGCTCATTGCGGTAACGGCGACAAACAGAAAGGGCAGGGCGATGCAGGATTTCATGGCGCTCCAGAGAGGACTTGGCAATCGGAAGTGGGCAGGGGGCTGGCAGATGCCTGCGGCGGCGTTGCGGTGATCACCGGTTGCAGCAGTAGACCGCCGTCGCCGTCGGCAATGACCACGACATGCCGTCCTGGGAAGGCCGCTGCCAGTGCCAATGCGGCGCCGCCGGCGCCACTGCCCAGCGGACCCAGTCGGGTGGCCAGATCCACGGCACGTGCAGGGTCGTCGAGGTGCACCGGCGGCAACAGCCCGCGCAGGGCCAGCCGCAGCGCGACGGTGAGGGCTGCATCGGCGCGGCTGTCGTGCCAGACGCGCCACGGCGCTTGATCGTCCGGCAGGCGAGCGCACAGCGCCTGCCAGCCGGCGGCGATCGCATGCTCGCATTCGAGGGCAGGCAATCGGTTGCCGTGCGCGTCGTGCAGCGGCAGGTGAAGGGGGGGCGGCAGGCGGGCCAGCACGGCCGCAGCGTCGTAGGCCTCCACCTGCTGGGTGCTCCAGGGCACCGGGTGCCAGGTGTCGTCGCCCAGCATGCGGGCAGCTCGGGCATGGTCAGCCAGCTCGGGATCGTCGGACGCCCTGTATGCCTTGAGCAACGCATCTACCGTCGCCGTCGGCAGCACCCGCGTCTGTGCTTCGTCCGGGGACAACGCGTGGACGCTGTCCATTTCCCTGCTCCACCACGCCATCGCCTGCCGGGCGCGTTTCCCATCGGTGCTATTGGCGTCCACCGCCTGCTGGCGCAGGGCGGCGGGCAGGCCGTCGCGGGTAATCCACAACACCACCACGCTGTCGTGCACGGGCGGGAGACGCGGTGTGTCCGGGTCTCGCCGTTGGCTGGAGTAGTGGCCGCGGATCAACTCACCGTCCACGCTCAACAGCACGGCGTTGCACAGCATTGGCGAAGCCGAGAACTGCGCGTGCAGGGCTTGCAGCACGGGCGCCAGCGATGGGCCATTCTGCTCCATGGCCCGCAGCAGCGGCGGGCGCACCGTGGCCTGGGCTGCCATCAGTCCGGGCCACTCGGCGGCGGCGTAACGGCTGTCAGGGGTAAGGGTGGGGGCGAGCGTAAAGACCGGCACTGGGCCGGCGCTGGGCACGTTGCTCACCAGCATGTCCATCGCCTGTGCCAGGCGTACCTGCAGTGCCATGCCGCGCTCGGCCAGCGAGGCGCTGGGGTGGGGCAGGTCGTCGGCGAGCAGGGGGGCGCGCGACGTGGACGGGGCCAATTGGGCGGCCAGGCACTCGGGTGGATGCTGCTCCAGACGTGCGAAGCAGGCGCGTAGTTGCAGCGTGGGTTCGGTGGACGCCGCCGACGCCGCGCCGGCGGCGGCCGGGATGGGACTGGCGTCGCGATGGGATGGGCGAGCGGACCACGCCTGCACACCCCCATGCAAGCCGCGGCCCAGCAGGGCAAACGCGGCTGCGGCAACACTGCCCACCGCCCAGGGGCCCAGCGCGTCCAGGCGCTCGCCTGGTGGCAGGTCCAGCGCGTACCAGCCCATCAACAACGACCACGGTGCACAGAGAGCGTAGAAGACTCGCCGCCAGAGAGTTGCCGGGGTCATGACAGGCCGTCCTCGTGTGTGAGGCGTTTGGCGTCCCCGCGGGACGTCACCTCGCCCCGGGCGTTGTCTCGCGGCTTGAATACTGGCCGGAATATCTGCCGCCTGCGCAGATAGCTCCAACGCGGCTCGCGGCGCGAGATCAACGCCACGCCATCCAGTTTGTCCAGCTTTCCGTCCATGCTCGATGCAGGTTTGGCATCGGTGAAGATGGGTTTTTCACCCCGGCGATAGATCTCCAGCGCCCTGCGCTCATCAGCGCTCATCGGATCCTCCGGCGGGGGATGGTCGAGCAGAGGCAATGGACGGGGAGGGCGGGTATGACCCCACCCAGTGGGGACGAAGTTCTCATGCGCGTCGACAGCCCGCTGATATGCATCCAACTGGGTTCTCCTCTCCTGCGCATGGGTGCGCAGACGCTTGCGATACTCGTCGTCCATTTCTTCCAGATGTTTGGCCATGTTCTGGTAGTCACGCTCGCATTGGGGATCGGTCAACACGAAGCCCGCGCGCGAGTCGTGCACGTACTGCGCCATGAAGGTGCTGACCGCCGTAGTGGGCACGGGTGCACTCGCCCAGTAACGGTCGTACATCCGCAGGCACTGGTGCTCGCGTGTGATTGCGTTGACCGGGCCTGACTGCAGGAATCTCACCCTCAGCCGGTCCGTGGTCTGGCTGAAGGGCTGGATATAGACGCCCAGCTCTGCATTGGCCTGGTCCAGGTTGATGTGGTCCTGCACCTGGGTGCCCTTGCAGTGGGTCATGAAGGGATGTGCGATAAACCGGGCACGCGGCAACACGTCTCTTCGCCACCCGATGTAGGTGACGTAGTGACTGTGCAGCAGACGCATCAGCGGCGCGCCGCCGCGATGTTGCTGCAGCGTGGCTTGGTAAGCGTTGAAGCTGCGTTGTAGTTCGGGGGAGATGGCGAAGGCGTCGGTGAGCTGGGCGTCCCCCAGCGCCGCCCTCGGGATCAATGGTACTGCTGCTGCGCAGGCGCGTTCATACATATCATTGAGTGGAATCTGCGACAGCATGTCGTACTGATCCTGTCGAACCTGATGCTGGCCGAGGTGGGTTCCTTTGCCCTGTGCGTTGGGTCCATATCCACCGCCCACGTCAGCATGCACGCCTGGGTACACGATTTCGATTCGGGGACGTGCGCTGTCGCGTTCCACACCTATTGTGGTCAAGGGAAACGAGTTGCGGGCCTCGTGCCCAGCCACCATATGCACGCATTGCTCGACAAACTGGGGAATGATCATGTATTCCGGCTTTGCCCATCCCAAGTGGCCATTGAACGGAAACGGAAAGGAATCTGCGAACGTCACCGAGGCAACCGTGTCGAACAGGCCCATGAAGCGGACCCTCAGTGGAATGCCGCACACCTGGGCCTGGCCATCACCCGTCCATTCGATGAGGTGATTCAGGAAGGCTCGCGCGGCTGCTGCGCCTCGTGAGAAACCAAACAGATCCAGGGTGATCATCGGGATCGTGGGCGCACCTGGCATTGGGTTGGCCAGCATTTCTTCCAGCTTGCGTCGCCAGACCTTGACCTGGGCTTTGTCCTGCACGGCGGCGCTGGTATCTGCGATGGTCTCCGGGACAATCACGTCCCCGGTGAGGATTCTTGCCAGCTCGTTAGCCATGTACAGAAAGGCGTAACGCAGGCGCAAGTCACCATTGGCGCCGCTCTGCGCGCCGTCCGGATGCGGCTCAACTTCGCCAATATGAGGGAATGGAGTTCCTGCGCCTTGTACGTAGAGGCGGAACTGACCTTCTTCCTCCTTCTCACGGCAAGCATCGAAGAGTCTAACGACATTGCTGTGCGCACCTGTCGGTAGGTCTTCAATTCTGTGGTTTCGCGTTCCATCAAAGAAAATCGAGAATTGAACATTCATCCAGCACGGAACACCCTCCATGCCGACACTCGCCTTTGCGGGGTTGAACAGTCGAGTTGCGGGTGCGTCTTCTGGGAGCCACGCTGTTTCAATCATCACGACCAATGCCTCTGCGATCGTTGAAGTTCTTATAGGGGAATTCAGCTCCTGGATAGTCAGGATGATTCGGGCCTTTCATGGACGGGATGACCAGCACTTCGTCGTCAGCGAAGATGTGTAGCCAGGTACGCCCCACGTACGTGTACGGATGCACAGGAACGTCTTTCTCGACCCAACGGCACCCCTCATTCTGCGGAACGCCGGGAACATAGAAGGTACCGCGCGCGCAGCGCCTCCATCTGACATTCACGGTCAACCCGGGATGCCAGCGCTGTGGCAGGCTGATGGCGCTGAGAACAGTACTGCCGCCGGTTCCGGCGATGTCTCCGCCCAGGCCATTGACATACACCGGGCGCACGAATGTGTCGGTCGGCTCGTAGTCCATCGACGTCAAGCTGCCGCCGACGCGCGCGTTGGGGTCCGAACTTCGTTCGGCGGGCTTGCAACTCGTCAAGGTGAGCACGGCTGCGGCGAGCGCGGCTATGTGCATTGCACTGCGTCTAAGGTGGCCAGGGGACTTCATCAAGGCGCATGAGGAGGAGTCTGCTGGCTCGGTTCCCATGCAATGTGCGTTCCCAGGAGTCGTCAGGGAGTGCACATCCAGTGTGCGCGACACCAGCCGCACGCCAAAGAGCACCTTCGCTTCCTCAGGGAGCCAGGAGCATTCACTCATCTCGGCCAATGCCTCTTCGCTTGTTGAAACTCTTATAGGGAGATTCGGCTCCTGGATAGTCCGGATGATTCGGACCTTTCATGGATGGGATGACCAGCACTTCATCATCAGCGAAGATGTGTAGCCAGGTGCGTCCTACGTAGGTGTAGGGGTGCGCCGGAACGTCTTTCTCGACCCAGCGGCACCCCTCATTCTGCGGAACGCCGGGAACATAGAAGGTTCCGCGCGCGCAGCGCCTCCATCTGACATGCACGGTCAATCCAGGATGCCAGCGCTGTGGCAGGCTGATTGCGCTGAGAACAGTACTGCCGCCGGTTCCGGCGCTGTCGCCGCCGCGGCCGTTGACATAAACAGGGCGCACGAAGGTGTCGGTCGGCTCATAGTCCATCGACGTCAAGCTGCCGCCGACGCGCGCATTGGGATCTGAACTTCGCTCCGGAGGGTTACAGCCTGCCATGGTGAGAGCCACAGCTGCGAGTGTGGCTGCATGGAGTACGCCACGCTTGCGGCGACGCCAGTGTTCAATCACTTCATGCGCGTGGGAAGCGTCTCTTTCGCTGTCCTTGAGGTGTGCTCCCCTGGGCGGTCTTGAAACCTGAAAGTGAGCGCGATGTGGTGACTGCTCCCGGGCAGAGCTTGCCTTCGAGGGGGTGAGAGTTCGCGTTGCGCGGGCCTCTTCAGGAGCCCAAGCATATTCAGGGGGTAGGGTCATCATTGCTCCACGTCGTCAGGTGGTCGAGCAGTGCGAAGATCCGCCGCTGCTCCATCCGTCAATGCGCTCCACAGCGCATCACCGCGCAACGCCAACGCGTGCACCGGGTGCCCATCCAGTGGCATGGAGCAGCCGCCCGCCATCAGCGCGAATGCAATCCAGCTCACCTGGTCCGGCGCTTCCACATACCCCGCGGCCACCGCTGCCCGCTGCACCTGCGTGGCGAGGGCGTGTCTGCGCTCGCGCGAGGACAGCGATGCGGCGTACCGCACATGTCCTTTAAGGCTGTGCAGCAGCTGGTCCACCCCGCTGTGCTCTGCCAGCGCCTCGCGCTGCGCATCGGTCCAGCCCGCCGTTGTGCCCGGCTCAAGGGACAACGGTTCGGGCAGCGCAAGCGCCAACGCGTCGCCATCGCGGTCAGCCAGCCACCAGCCACGCCACGGCATGCAGAAGGCAGCCCGCTGCGCTGGAGTCCACACCGTCATGGCCGCACGCAGCACGCGACCATCGGCCAGGCGGGTGTAGTGCAGCCCGCGCGGGTGGCCATCGCGCAGCCAGTGGCGCAGGTGGTTGGCCGCGTCTGGCAGCGCCAGCGCACAGGCCAGCCAGTTCACGCCTGGGCCACTACCGTCCAGCCCCATTGCCTGTGCCTGCGCTGGCGACAGCAACCACGGGCCAAGCGCCTGCGCATCCTCGGGCAGGTCGTCAAACAACGACATGCCCGCGCCCGGCGTGCGGGCCAGCCGGACGCCGGCGGCGTGTTGCATGGCACCGTCCACGAGCACGCAGGGCGTCACCCCGTGGGTGGCCAATGCGGCATGGCACGCAGGCGGCAGGGGATTCATGCCGCGCCTGCCAGATTGACCGCCGCGCTGCCGCGCATGGCCGCCATGGCCAGGCAGGGCAGGCATACCGGCGGAATCGGCGAAGCCACCACGGCGCGCCGCCACTGCTCGGTGCGCGGCCCATCCCAGTCATGGCTGGCACCATGGAACGCGATGGCGTCCTTGCTACCCCCGGTCACGCCCCCGCCCACGCGCAGGAAGCTGCCGTCGGCCGCCACCAGGCGGATCACCGGTGCGGCCAGCACGATCTCACCGTTCTCGGCACTGATCTGCACGCCTTGCAGCGCATGCGCCTGGATTTCCGCACTGCGCGCCTGCACCGCCACGTGCCCGGCGTTGGCGATGGTGCTGATGCCGCCGTCACGGGCAAACAGCGACAGGCCTTGGCCCGCCTGCAGGTGCATGCGCTCGCCGCTGGTCTGTTGCAGGCTGCCGGTGGCAATTACATCGTGGTGTCCTTGGCTGACGTGCAACTGCGAGGCCGGGGTTGCGCTTACCAGGCCAGCAGCGGCCGATACGGCGATTACAGGTGCCTGGCCGCCCTGGTCGCCCCAGCCGCGCAGTGCCTCGGCAAGTGCCTGCTGCGGGGCAGTGGCCGGTGCGCCCGCCTGCTGTTCGATGGCCAAGGTGGCCAGGTCCTCGAACACACGGCGGCAATCGTCCAGAAGGCCCTGCAGTTCCTGGCGGTCCAACTGGTGGCCCCGCGCGCGCTGGCGGCCGTGGCTGCTCAGCAGCAGGCCGTGCGCCGAGCGCAGCGCCAGCGCGGCATCGGTGCGCAGCTCTGCGCCTTCGCCGCGCGTACTTGCCTGGCCGTCGGTGCGCGGGCCGTGCAGGTGTCCCAGGTGCAGCGCGCTGTCATGCGGGCTCGCGCGCAGCGTGGTGGCTAGCTGGCCGGTGCTGTCGTCAAAGATCAACTCGCCATGTGCATCACCTGCATGTTCCTGCGAGCGGATGCCGGACAGGGCGCGGTTGCCCGGCAAGTGCCCAACCCCGGCGAAGCGGGGTGTCGCATGGCGCCCGTTGTAGAGGACGCCGGTCACCAGCGGCCGGTCGATATCGCCGTGCAGGAAGGTGACCAGCACCTCCTGACCGATACGCGGCAGGAACTGGTGTCCAAAGCCATCGCCCGCGCTGGGCAGGGCGACGCGCACCCAGGTGGAGGCGCGGGCATCTTCGGTGTGCCCTGCGGGGTGGTCCTGTGGGCGCTGCCAGTGGAAACAGATCCGAATGCGGCCCAGCGTATCGGTATGCACCGTCTCGCCGGGTGGGCCGACCACGGTGGCGGTCTGGGGGCCGTTGGCGGTGGGGCGGTGCAGGCGGTCGGCGTACGCGGGTACCACCGTCTGGTCATGCGGCACTGCGCGGAACCGGGTGCGACACTGGCCGGGCGTGGGACCCTCGCCATCGCCGGTAGGCACCGCGTCGGGCAGGTTGTTGCACGCCTCCAGATGGATGCCCGTGACCAGAAAACTGCGAGCGGCACTTTCTGGGGCCGCATGCAACGGGTGCTGCTCGATGATAACGGCGTCGCCGGTGACCAGGGTGCGCAACTGCCCCTCACCCAGCCATGTGCGTGCGCGCAGCTCCCGCGCCTGCATGCGCAAGCGCGCATAGCGGTCAAGGTCCTGGTTGCCATTCGCGTAGTAGAGCGTCTGCGCCTCATGTGCCTGCAAACCCAGCGTGGCGTCACTGGCCGGCAGGTCGCGGTGCAGCGCAGTGTCGTCGCTGCCCTGCTGAACCTGCGCGCTGGCGTAGTCATAGCTGGACAACGTCACGGTCGACGGCACCAGGTGGTGGCGTTCCTGCCACTGCTGCAGATCGTCGTCGCGGTCCTCGGTGAGCGCGCTGCGATACCGCAGTGGCCGGGCACGGTCCAGGTCTAACAGACTGCTGTCGCTCAGGTGCAGGCAGTGCCGCGGCTGCAGCTGGTCCACGCTGAAGTGGAAGTGGTAACTGATGCCTTCTTCGGCAAGCACGCGCTCCATGAAGGCATGGTCGCTCTCATTGAACTGCACGCAGTAGGAGCGCGGAGGATGCTCGCGCAGCAGCTGGCGGGTATGCTCGAAGGCGGCAGCAATACGTGGATTGCGGTGCCGGTGTTCGTCCAGGATCAGCGCCACGATGTCGGGCACGCTGATGTCCTGAAAGACCCGGCAGGCGCGGCGGTGCGCCAGCAGAGCCAGTGCCGAGCCGATCTGCAGGTTCACCTGCGGCAGGCCGCCATGCAGGCCTGCGCGGTGCGCGCCAGTGATGATGCCGGTCAGCCAGCGTCGCCGGCCTTGCGCGCTGATGAGCCCGACACCGATGGAGCGGCCGAGCAGCGCGCTGGTGTCGAGATCGGGACGGGAGGCGACGCACGCAGCGGTAAGCTGGAAATCGCCGCTGAGGCTGTCGCGGTATTCGATGCGCTGCGGGAGCAGCGGAGCAGGGCTGGCCTCCGGCCCCCACACGATGTCGATCAAGCGATGCTGCGAGTGGGCCTTTGAGGCTGCGGCGATTCCATGCGACATGCGGGAGTCCTTCTAATCCACTGGCCACCAAGACATGGCTGATGCTGTAGGTGGATTAGAAGTGAAGCGGGTCAGTGCGGGTAGCTGGAGAATGTCGCATCCAGCGTGATTTTCGCTGGGAAAACGTGCAAGACGGCAGATGTGTGACTGTGGTCACCCGACTTGTGCGCGGGCCAACGAGCGGCGCCGATAGGCATCGATCGTTTGATGTTGCGGGGCCGTGGCGTTTCATGGCGTGTCGACCAACGCTGAACACGCGCCGATGTGGCGTAAAAAAAAGCCGCAACGCCTCGCAGCGTCGCGGCCACCTCGTGGGGGAGGTCACGCGTCAACTTGACGCGTCAAACATCAGAACATGTGCAGCCCACCGTTCACCGCATAATCCGCGCCGGTCACATACGCCGCATCATCCGACGCCAGCCACGCGCACAGGCTGGCCACTTCTTCCGGCTTGCCCAGGCGGCGGATCGGTACCGAGCCGGCCAACCGGTCCAGCACGTCCGGCGGGAAACTGCTGATCGACTGGCTGGCGATGTAGCCCGGCGAAATCGTATTGACCGTCACCCCGCGCGTGGCCACTTCATTGGCCAGCGCCCGGCTGAACCCATGCATGGCTGCCTTGGCGGTGGCGAAATTGACCTGGCCGATCTGGCCCTTGTGCGCGCTCACCGAGCCGATGTTCACGATGCGGCCCCAGCCCCGTGCGGCCATGCCGTCGATGACCTGCTTGGTGATGTTGAACAGCGCGTGCAGGTTCGAGCCCATCACCGCGTTCCAGTCGTCCGGGCTCATCTGCCGGAACAGCACGTCGCGACTGCCGCCGGCGTTATTGACCAGCACGTCGATCTCGCCGACCTCGGCCTTGACCTTGGCGAAGGCGGCCACGGTGGAGGACCAGTCCGCGGCGTTGCCCTCGGAGGCGATGAAATCAAAGCCAAGCTCGCGCTGTTCGCGCAGCCAGCCGGCCTTGCGTGGCGAGTTCGGCGCGCAACCGGCCACCACGGTGTGGCCGTTGCGGGCCAGCTTCTGGCAGATGGCAGTGCCGACACTGCCCATACCGCTGGTGACGTAGGCGATGCGAAGGGTCATGGCAGAACGCTCCTTGGTAGGCGGATCAGGACGCAAGCGGGTACAGGCCGAACAGCAGGCCGCCGAGCATCAGCAGCATCGAGATGGCGACGGCCCACTTCAGGGTGAACTTCTGGTGGTCGGCGAACTCCACCTTGGCCAGGCCCACCAGCAGGTAGGTCGAGGGCACCAGCGGGCTGAGCAGGTGCACCGGCTGCCCGGCCAGCGAGGCGCGGGCCATCTCCACCGGGGTGATGCCGTAGTTGCCGGCGGCCTCGGACAGGATCGGCAGCACGCCGAAGTAGAAGGCGTCGTTGGACATGAAGAAGGTGAACGGCATCGAGGCGATCGCGGTGATCACCGCCAGGTACGGGCCCCAGCTGTCGGGGATGATCGCCAGGAAGCTGTGGGACATCGCCTCCACCATGCCGGTGTTGTTGAGGATGCCGGTGAAGATGCCCGCGGCGAAGATCAGCGCCACCACCGACAGCACGTTGCCGGCATGGTTGACCACGCGTCGGCGCTGCTCGGCCAGGTTGGGGTAGTTGATCACCAGCGCGATCGCAAAGCCGACCATGAACAGAACCGGCATCGGCAGCACGCCCAAGATCAGCGCGGTCATCAGCGCCAGGGTGAGTGCCAGGTTCACCCACAGCAGCTTCGGCCGCTTGGTGTCTTCGGCGTCTTCCACCGTGGGTAGTGCGTTGCCGTCATCGGACACGCTGTTGTCCATCCAGCTGCCCCCCTGCGGCAGGCTCACCAGGCCGAGGCGGCGGCGCTCCTTCAGGCCCAGGTACCAGGCCAGCAGCAGCACGCCCGCACAGGCGATCACCATCGAGGGAATCAGCGGCACGAACACGTCGGCCGGGTCCACGTGCAACGCAGTGGCTGCGCGTGCGGTGGGTCCGCCCCACGGGGTGAGGTTCATCACGCCACCGGCGAGAATGGTCACGCAGGTCATGTTCAACGCGTTCATGCCCAGCCGCTGGTACAGCGGCAGCATCGCCGACACGGTGATCATGTAGGTGGTCGAGCCATCGCCGTCGAGCGAGATCAGCATCGCCAGGATGGCGGTGCCGAGCACGATCTTCATCGGGTCGCCCTTGACGAAGCGCAGGATGATCCGCACCAGCGGGTCGAACAGGCCTGCATCGATCATCACCCCGAAGTACAGGATGGCGAACATCAGCATCACGCCGGTGGGCGCGATCTTCTTGATGCCCTCCAGCATCATCTCGTCGATGTCGGCACCGAAGCCGCCCAGCAGCGCGAAGATGATCGGAATGGTGATGAGGGCAACCAGCGGCGACAGCCGCTTGCTCATGATCAAATACATGAATGTAATGACCATGCCAAAGCCGAGGATGCTCAGCATCATCTGCAGACTCCTGGAGGGGAAAGACGGAAGGGAAGGCTCAGAAATCGAACTGCAGGCGGCCGGTCACCGCGCGGGTGCGGTCCACCGTGGTTGCGGTCAGGCGGTCGCGGTTGCGGCTTTCGATCAGGTTGAGCATGAAGCGCAGGTTCGGGCGCATGTACCAGTTGCCGCCCAGCGTCCATGCCTCGGTCTGTGCATCACGCAGGTCCGGCTGGCCGATCAGGTGCTGGTCGCCGCGCATCTGGTCGTAGCGCAGCCCCAGCTCGAAGGCACCGGCCTTGTGCTGGAAATCCTTGACCCGACCGAAGCGGCCGGTCTTGCGGTCGTACACGCGCGATTCGCCGGTGACGAACCAGCTGACCAGGCCGTAGCCGGCCAGTACCTTGCCGCGCTGGCTGCCGTCGTCGAAGGTGGCGCCGCTGAACTCGCCCTGCCAGGACAGCGGGCCGCGCACCTGCGCGTACTCCAGCGACCACTTGTTGACGTCGGTGTCGCGGCCGGCCGAGAAGTCGACCAGGGTCAGGCGGCTGTTGTCGGACAGGTGGCCGGCCGGGCGCGGGCGGATCTTCAGCCCGGGCACGCCGTTGGCTCCGGGATTGTCATAGCGCTCGTGGGCCAGCGACAGGCCCAGGTGCAGCACCTCCCCAGCGGTGGCGCCCGGTGCCCAGGTGGCACGGCCACCGGCGGCGCGGCCCTTGACCTGCCAGGCGTCGATGCTCTCCAGGCTGTAGGCGCTGGCCGCCCAGGTCATGTCGCCGCGCGCGGCCTGCCACGAGGCGCCCAGCCGGTACAGCGGGGCCAGCGTGGTGCCGGCGTTGCCGCGTTCCAGGAAGGTGCCGTAGTTGGAGCTGGTGCGGTCGTCCAGCGAGAAGAACTGCTTGAACTGGCCCACGGTGAGCTTGCCGGCGTCACCGAAGCTGCGGCTGACGAATACGTCCTTGGCCTCCACCCGGTCGCCGGAGACGTCCGCTTCCAGCTTGTAGTCGACCACGAAGAATTTGCCGGACACATCCAGCCAGGCGCGGCGGATCTCGGTGTCGTCCTTGTTCGGTGTGCCCCGGCCATCGTTGCTGAAATCGGCGAAATCCAGGTGCAGGCGGCCGCCGATGGTGGCGGTGACCGGGCGGTCGTCGTCGGGGCCCTCGGCCGCCCAGACCGGCGCGGTCAGCAACATCAGGGTGCAGGCAGCCGGCGTGCGCCAGCGCGGTGAGTTCAGTTCCACGGACCCTCCCAGGTACGTCAATGCGGTGATGTCGCCAATGGCGTGGCAGGGGACTGCGACGCGATGGCGCAGCCTAGTGCGGGGAAGCTGTCATCCACCTGTCAGGGGTTTGTGCAGTGCAGCGAAGCCCACGGCAGCGGCCGCTCGCGCTAGCATTCATGCACCTTCGACGAATTGACCCGATGCGCCTGCTGCTGGTGGAAGACAACCCGGACCTTGCCGATGCCATCGTCCGCCGCATGCGCCGCAGTGGCCACGCGGTGGACTGGCAGAGCGACGGGCTTTCCGCGGCCAGCGTGCTGCGCTACCAGAGCTTCGACCTGGTGGTGCTGGACATCGGCCTGCCCAAGCTCGACGGCCTGCGCGTGCTGGCGGGCATGCGCGAGCGCGGCGACAGCACCCCGGTGCTGATGCTGACCGCGCGCGACGGCATCGAAGATCGCGTGCAGGCACTGGACGTGGGCGCGGATGACTACCTGGGCAAACCGTTCGATTTCCGCGAATTCGAGGCGCGCTGCCGGGTGCTGCTGCGGCGGACACGCGGCCAGGCCAGTGAAGTGGTGCAGATCGGCGCGTTCCAGTTCGACAACGCCTCGCACCGGGTCAGCCTGGACGGCCAGCCGATCGAACTGCCCAACCGCGAGTACCGCCTGCTGGAAATCCTGATGGGGCGGCTGGGCCAGGTGGTGGGCAAGGACGAGATCGGCAACGGCCTGTTCGGCTTCGACGACGAGGCCGGCCCCAACGCGATCGAACTCTACGTGGGCCGCCTGCGTCGCAAGCTGGCCGACGCGCCGCTGCGGATCGTGACCGTGCGTGGCAGCGGCTATCTGCTCGAAGCGCTGGGCGACGATGCCGGCAGTGCGGGCGGCGATGACGACTGACCCGCGCACCTCCGGCTCGATCCGGCACACGCTGTGGCTGTACCTGGGCGCGTTCCTGGCGCTGTTCGCGGTGGCGTTGCTGTTCGGCGCACGCGCCTACGGGCAACGCGCCGCCAACCGCTCCTACGACCACCTGCTGGTGTCCTCGGCGCTGTCGATCATCGATTCGGTGGCGCTGGTGGAGGCGCAATGGCAGGTCGATCTGCCGTATGCCGCGCTGGACCTGTTGGCGATGGCACCGGAAGACCGCGTGTTCTATCGCGTGTCCGACGCACGCAACCAGACGGTGACCGGGTACGCGGACCTGCCGTTGCCGCCGCACGCGCCCAGTGACCGCCCGCAGTTGTTCGATGCTCTTTACAGCGGCGAGCAGGTGCGCTTCGTGGTGGTGTCGCGGCGGGTATCCTCGCCGTCGGCGCAGGGCGAAGTGCGGGTGCAGGTGGGCCAGACCCGGCGCGCGCGCGAAGCGCTGGCGCAGGACATGGTGACCCGTGCGTTGCTGGCCATCGCCGTGTTGTCGCTGTTGTCGCTGGCCCTGGTGGGTCTGGGTGTACATCGCGCGCTGCGCCCGCTGGTGCGGATGGAGCGCGAGCTGGCGCGGCGTGAACCGTCCGACCTGAAGCCGCTCGATGCCAGCGTGCCGCGCGAGATGGACAAGATGGTGGGCGCGCTGAACCACTTCATGGGCCGCCTGCAGGGCAGCAATGAAACCCTGCGCGCGTTCATGGCCGAGGCGGCGCACCAGATGCGCACGCCACTGGCCGCACTGCGCGCGCAGGCGCAGCTGGCACTGGACGAGGAAGATCCCGAGGACATGCGGCGCAGCCTGCACGCCATCGAACGCAACGCCACCCACATGAGCCGCCTGCTCAACCAGCTGCTCAGCGACGCCAGCGTGATCCACCGGGCCAACCTGCAGCGCTTCGCCCCGGTGGACCTGACCGAAACTGTGCACCAGGCCCTGCATGAAGCGCTGCCGCAGGCACTGCCGGCCCCGCGCGTGCAGCTGGCGGTGAGCGCACAGGCAGCATGGATACACGGCGACGCGCTGCTGCTGCGCGAGGCCATCAAGAACCTGATCGACAACGCCCTCAAGTACGGCGGCGACGGCACGCTGCAGGTGGCGCTGACCGAAGAGGCGCAGCACTGGGTGCTGACCATCGCCGACCACGGCCCGGGTATCGCCGCGGCCGATGCCGAGCGCGTGTTCGAGCGTTTCGCGCGCGGCGAAGGGGCCGCAGCCGGCGGCGCCGGGCTGGGCTTGGCGATCGTCAAGCGCGTGGTGGACAGCCATGGCGGCCAGATCGACCTGAGCAACCGCGTGGGAGGGGGCCTGGTGGCCACCATCCACCTGCCGAGGATGCATGCATGAAGTACGCGTGGTTGTTGCTGCTGGTGATGGCAGGCCCGGTGCTGGCCGCGCCGGGCGATGTGCAGCGGTTCCCGGCCAAGGGTCCGGCGGTGGCGAAGCTGCGCATCCATGGCTCGACCGACATCGAAGTGTTCGCCACGGTGATCGCCGACTACCAGCGCCTGCACCCGGGCACCGAAATCCTCTACGAGGATGTGATCACGCAGGACATTTATGCGCGCTACCTGCGCGACCGCAGCGGTCCGCAGGCGCCGGACATGCTGATCAGCAGCGGCATGGATCTGCAGACCAAGCTGGTCAACGACGGCCACGCGCTGCCGCATCGCTCGGTGCAGACCGACGCCTTGCCGGCCTGGGCGCAGTGGCGCCACGAGGCGTTCGGGATCAGCTACGAGCCGGTGGCCATCGTCTACAACACCCGCACCCTGCCAGCGGCACGGGTCCCGCACACGCGCCGGCAACTGCTGGAACTGCTGCGCGCCCCGGACGCACCGCTGCAGGGAAGGGTGGGCACCTACGACGTGGAGCGCAGCAGCGTGGGCTACCTGCTGGCCACCCAGGACGGCCAGCGCGGCAGCATTGCCGGGGCGCTGCTGGGCGCGCTGGGCGACAACGGCGTGCACCTGGAAGAACGCACCGGCGTGCTGCTCGATCAGGTCAGCAGCGGCAAGCTGTCGCTGGTCTACAACGTGCTGGGCTCCTACGCGCAGGCGCGGATCGAGGCTGGCGCACCGCTGGGCATCGTCGAACCGGAGGACTACACGCTGGTGGTGCTGCGCACCGCGGTGATCCCCCGCACCAGCCCGCATCCGGACGAGGCGCGCCGCTTCCTCGACTACCTGCTGTCACCCCGCGGCCAGCAGGTCCTCTCGCGCGAAGCCCGCCTGATGCCGATTCTGCCCGCACAGGGCCAGCAACGAGGCCGCTCGCCCGCGCGCAGCTACCGTCCGATCCAGCTGGGCCCGGGCCTGCTCGTGTACCTGGACGGCCTCAAGCGCCGCCAGTTCCTCGACGCCTGGCGCGGCAGCATGCGGCAGCGCGACGACCGGTAACGACGGCCACCGGCCTCCACCCGCGTAGTGCCGGGCTCTGCCCGGCAACCGCACTACAATGGACCGCATGAGCGAACTCACCGTCCTGATCGCCGACGACCACCCGCTGCTGCGCGCGGCCGTCGTCCATTCCCTGCGCCAGTCACTGCCGCAGGCGCAGGTGATCGAAGTGGCCAGCGCCACCACGCTGGAAGCCGCGCTGGACGAGCACCCGGAAATCGAACTGGTGCTGCTGGACCTGACCATGCCCGGCGCCCGCGGCTTCTCCTCGCTGCTGCACGTACGCGGCGCGCACCCCGACATCCCGGTGGTCATCGTCTCCTCCAACGACCACCCCCGCGTGATCCGCCGCGCGCAGCAGTTCGGCGCAGCCGGCTTCATCCCCAAATCCGCCCCTGCCGAAACCATCGGCCAGGCGGTGGCGGCGGTGCTCGATGGCGGGGTGTGGTTCCCGGCCATGGCACCGGAGCGCTCCGAGTCCGACGCGCTGCTCGCCGCACGCCTGGCCCAGCTCACCCCGCAGCAGTTCCGCGTGCTGCTGTGCCTGGCCGACGGCCTGCTCAACAAACAGATCGCCTACGAACTGGGCCTGGCCGAGAACACGGTGAAGGTGCACGTCACCGCGATCCTGAAAAAGCTCGAATGCCACAGCCGCACCCAGGCCGCGGTACTGGTGAAGGCACTGGAGCCGGAAGGCGATGCCGGGGCGGGGCTGGACGGGTAGGGGCACCTATCGATCGACCGCCAATACCGCCGGTCATCGCAATGGGTCCATGGTCCAGAATCGACGACACACGCTCGCCTTCGACGACGCCCAGCCAATCACCCCCTCAAGGACGAGCCCACCCCATGTCGCTATCCGGCGAAGAGATCTTCGTAAGGTGCCTGAAGATCGCCCTGTTGTTTGGAACAGGTTACTTCCTGTTCGCGTTGGGCAGCTTGATGATCACGATGCAGTGCACATCGAGGGGCTACCCGGGCAGTTTCTTGTGGTCATGGCTGCTGTCGCTGGTGGCCTTGGTCGTCTATTCAAGGTTCGACATCCTGTCGAAGGGACTCTTCAGGGCCCGCGTATCCCGCGTCCGCGTGGCAGCTGCCTGCCTGCTATCGACCGAGGTGGTCATCGCCGTGCACCTGGGTATCGAGCTCTCGGCATGCCAGAGCGGGGCCGGCGGTATGATCGCGCCCCCGGCTGTCTTCCTGCTGGTCTACACATCGATTGCCCTTTCGCTGCTCTTCGGAGACGCGTGGCTCGGCATGCTCCGCACTGTCATCCGCCTCGGCAGAAGGCCTTTCGACCTCTCAGCTGCGGATGATGAAGATCCGGTCGAAGCAGCACGGGCGTCGCGACGCAGGAAGCGCTACCGGTCTTGAGTATCGGTGGGGCATGCGCCGCACAGCAACCCCGCAGCCTGCCGGAACCGACCCTACCTGTCCGGCATGCCGTGCCGGAGTGATGCGCGGCCGGTTCATGCCCTGTGCCTTACCAACACCTGCGTCATCAACGCGCGCAGCGCCGGCGGCCGAACCGGCTTGGACAGGAACCCCCACCCGTTCTCTGCCGCCTGCGCCTTCAACGCATCGTCGCGTTCGGCGGTCACCAGGATCACCGGCGGGCGCGCCTGCCACAGGTCACACAGCGCTTCGTACAGGTCCGGGCCGTGCCATTGGCCCATGCGCACGTCCAGCAGCAGCAACTGCGGCACGTTGAGTGCCGAGGCGATCTCCAGCGCCGCCTGCGGGCCGTCGGCCAGCTCCACCGCGCAGCCCCAGCGTTCCAGCAGCGCGCGGGTGGCGGCGCACACGCGCGGATCGTCGTCGATGCTCCACACACGGCAATGCCGCAGCGGGCTGTCATCGCCCACGTCGCTCGCGATGGCCGGTACCGGCGTCGGCGCCGGAATCGACCCCGCATCGCCCAGCGGCACGCTGACCGCGAACACGCTGCCACGGCCCAGGGTGGAGCGCAGGTGGATGCCGTGGCCCAGCAGACGGCCGATGCGTTCGACGATGGCCAGGCCCAGCCCGGCACCGCGCTCCTGTTCGACGCCGTCGTCCAGGCGGCGGAATTCTTCGAAGATCTCGCCCTGCAGGCTCTCCGGAATGCCGGGGCCCTGGTCGTGCACCTCGATGCGCAGCTGGTTGCCCACGCGCCGGCAGCCCAGCAGCACGCGCCCCCTTGGGGTGTAACGCAGCGCGTTGGACAGGAAATTCTGCAGGATACGGCGCAGCAACGCCTCGTCGCTGACCACCACCGCGCGGGTGTCCACCCAGCGCAGCTGCAGGCCACGGCTGTCGGCGGCAATGCCGAATTCGCGCGCCAGCGTTTCCAGCAGCGGCGACAGCGCGAAGGCCTGCACCTGAGTCTGCAACGCGCCCGATTCCAGCCGCGAAATATCCAGCAGGCTGGTCAGGATCGCATCCTGCGCGGCCAGCGCCGCATCCACGTGTTCGCTCAGCGCGCGCGCATCGCCGGCCAGCTTGCCGCGCAGCACCGACACGAACATGCGCGCAGCGTTCAACGGCTGCAGCAGGTCGTGCACCGCCGACGCCACGAAGCGGCTCTTGTAGCGGTTGGCGCGCTCGGCCTCACGGCGCGCTTCGTCCAGGTCGCGGGTGCGCTCGGCCACGCGGTGCTCCAGCGCATCGGCCAGCGAGCGCAGCTCGCGCGCGGTGTTCTTGTAGGCGGTGATGTCGGCGTAGCTGGTGACAAAGCCACCGTCGGGCAGCGGATTGCCGCGGATCTCCAGCACGGTGCCGTCGTCCTTCTCGCTCTCGCGCATGTGCGGGCGGCCGCTGCGCAGGTGGTTCAAGCGGCGCTCGATGGCCTCGTCGATCGGCCCCGGCCCCAGCAGGCCGCGGCGCGCGTTGTAGCGGAAGATCTCCTCGATGGGGCGTCCCTCGCGGATCAGGCCGGCCGGGAACTTGAACAGTTCCAGGTAGCGCGCGTTCCACGCCACCAGCTTCTGCGCGTTGTCGATCACCACTACGCCCTGCGGCAGGTGCGCCAGGCTGCGGCTGAGCCCGCTGTCGGCCTGCTGGGCGGCCTGCAGCACGCCGTCCTGCGCGGTTCGCAGCTCCTCGGCATGCTGGGCCAGCACGGTTTCCAGCTCGCGTCGGCTGCGCTGCCGATGTGCATCCAGGCGCCGCCGCTGCTGCACGAACAGCACCAGGAAGCCCAGCGCCAGCCACGCCGCGCCGCCGCCGATGGCGGCGCTGCGCCCGGCGCTGGTGGCCGCGCCGGCATCGTGCAGCAGGTGCAGGTTCCAGTGCTCTTCGGGCAAGGCCAGGCCCTGCCACAGCATCGGCCCGGGCAGCACCGGGTCGAGCAGGCGCACCATGCGGCCACCATTCTCAAGCACGTCTTCGGTGCGCACCCGCAGCGGCTGCAGCGAGCGGTCGGCGTACTGCCGCGCCTCCAGCATCTCGCGGCGCTCGCCCGGCCCCAGCGGGCGCAGCAGGCGATACCGCCAGGCATCGCGGTTGGCCAGGAACACCACGTCGTGCTCGTCGCTGGCCAGCACCACGTCCGGGCTGGACAGCCATTCCTGTTCCAGTGCCGACAGTTCGATCTTGATCACCACCACGCCGATGCGCCGGCCGTCTTCCTCGATGGCCTGGGACAGGAAGTAGCCGGGCACGCCGGTGGTCATGCCGATGCCGTAGAAGCGGCCGCGGCCGGTGGCCAGCGCCTGGCGGTAATAGGGGCGGTAGCTGTAGTCCTCGCCCACGTTGCTGCTGCGCTGGTCCCAGTTGCTGGCGGCGACGGCCACGCCGTCGTGCCCAACCAGGGTCAGGGTGGAGGCGCGGGTGACCTGGTTGGCGCGCTGCAGCTTCAGGTTCAGGCGCTGCCGGGCGGCGGCGTCGGGCACCTGCAGCAGCGCGCGGCGCAGGTCCGGGTCCAGTGCCAGCACCTGCGGCAGGGTGCCGAAGCGGTCGATACGTTGTTGCAGGCCCTGGCCGTACAGTTCCAGCTGGCGTTGCACCTGTGCGCTTTCGGTGGCCAGCGCACGGCGCCACGCATAGTGCCCGGCGGCGGCCGCGCACAGCACGGTACCGCCGATCATCAGCAGCAGGGTGAGCAACAGGGTGCGGTGGCGGCCGAGCCAGTACATGGCGGCAGTCTACGGTCGTGCGGCGGGCGCGGTGTACACGCCCGCCGCGATGCCGATCAGAAGTGCATCTGGGCGCGCAGTTCGAAGATTTCCGGCGTGGTGTGCACGCCGCGACGGCTGGCGTCGGCCTTGACGTAGTTGGCCTGGAACTTGAAGTGGCTGGTGAGGTACCAGTTGGCGCCCAGGGTCCAGTCGTGCTGGCGGCCGCCGAAGACATCGGCGTCGTCCAGATCCAGGCGGCTGTAACGGGCCACCAGTTCCACCGCGCCGTAGTCATGGGCCGGCTTGATGTTGGCTACCGCGCCGGCGTTGTACGGACGCGATTCCCCGGTGAGCACCCAGCTGGCCATGGCGTACTGGCCGTTGCCGGTGTAGTCCGGCTTGCCTTCACGGGTGACGGTGGTCTGCAGCGCTTCGGCCTGCACCGAGAACGGGCCACGGATCCAGATGCCTTCCAGGCCGGTACGGCGGATCTGGTCGGCCGTGGCCAGTGCGCCCGAGTCCACCAGGCGGATGTCGGTCAGGCCAGCTTCCGGGCGGGCGCGCAGGCGGGCGCTGGCGTCGTGGTGCACGTCGCGGCCATCGCGGTAACCGCGCGGGTTTTCCTGCGAGTAGGCCAGGCCCAGGTGCAGCACGTCGCCGGCGGCCTTGACCGGGGTCCACACCGCACGCACGGCCTGGGTGGTGCCGGGGTTGTCGCCCTGCAGATCCTTGCCGCCGTAGGCACCGGCCTGCAGCAGGTACTGCGGGCGCTCCAGCACCCATTCGGCACCGGTACGGCGGCCTTCGTAGAACGCCTGCACGGGCAGGGCGGTTTCCAGGAAGCTGCCGGCCCGCGAGGAGGTGTTGGCGTCCAGACCCACAGGGGTCTTCATGTAGCCGAAGCGGAAGCGGCCGATGTCGCTGCCGAAGAAGGCCTTGCTTTCAAAACGCACGAACACGTCCAGCCAGGTGTCGGCCTGGAAGTCGTAGTACACCATCGCGTCGTACACGCCCTTCTTCTTCAGGGTGGCGCCGAATTCCTTGCGGCGCACCGCGTCATCGTCTTCGATGCCGCTGTTGCCGGAAAAATCGTTGAGGTCGTAGGCGATGTTGGCGGTGGCGGCCAGTTCGGTGCCATCGCTGAAGGCGACCTTGGTCGGCCAGTTGTCGAAGTCGGCGGCCGAAGCCAGGGCGGGGGTAGCAGCCAGGCACAGGGCCAGCAGGGTCGGGGTCGGGCGCATGGACGTGCAGCTCTCTCTTTGAGACGGGACAGGACAACAACGGCCGCAGCGCCGGAAACTGTTGCCCAGCCGGCCGCGCGCGCGTCACTTGCCGCCGTGGGGGAGGGCGGTGTGGGGCGCAGTGTAGGCACCCAACGCCACCTGAACCGGGGGCTAGTACCAATAGGTTATCTGCCTGGCGGTGACTCGCGCGTACAAATGCGTCCATCCGCCGCAACCCCCGACACACGATCCGGGCTGCGGTGTTGCCCACGGAACCGGCCTGCATCCCCTGCAGGCCGGACGCGCCGATACCGTCCCTCCGGAGTCCGCCATGCACATTCCCACCGCCGCCCCCGTCGCGGCCAAGCCGCTGCCGTTTTACCGCCAACTGTATTTCCAGGTGGTGGTGGCGATCGTTCTTGGCGCCATCCTGGGCCACTTCGAGCCGGCCTTCGCCGAATCGCTGAAGCCACTGGGCGATGCCTTCATCAAGCTGGTGAAGATGATCATCGCCCCGGTCATCTTCCTGACCATCGTCACCGGCATCGCCGGCATGACCCACCTGCGCACGGTGGGCCGGGTGTTTGCCAAGTCGATGGCCTACTTCCTGTTCTTCTCCACCCTGGCCCTGATCGTGGGCATGGTGGTGGCGCATGTGGTCCAGCCCGGCGCCGGCATGAACATCAACCCGGCCGACCTGGACCAGACCGCGGTCCACAGCTACGTGGAAAAGTCCCATGAGCTGACCCTGACCGGCTTTGCGATGGACATCATCCCGGCCACCCTGGTCAGCGCCTTCGTCGACGGCAACATCCTGCAGGTGCTGTTCGTGGCGGTGCTGTTCGGCGTGGCCCTGGCCCTGACCGGTGCCAAGGGCCGCCCGGTGCTGGCCTTCCTGGAGGCGCTGACGGCCCCGGTGTTCCGCCTGGTCCACATCCTGATGAAGGCGGCTCCGATCGGCGCTTTCGGTGCCATCGCCTTCACCATCGGCAAGTACGGGGTGGGTTCGCTGGTCAACCTGGCCTGGCTGGTGGGCTCGTTCTACCTCACCGCCTTCCTGTTCGTGGCGGTCATCCTGGGCGTGGTCTGCCGCCTGTGCGGGTTCTCGGTGTTCAAGCTGGCCCGTTACCTGAAGGCCGAACTGCTGCTGGTGCTGGGCACCTCCTCGTCGGAGTCGGCGCTGCCGTCGCTGATGGAGAAGATGGAGCGCGCCGGCTGCGCCAAGTCGGTGGTCGGCCTGGTGGTACCCACCGGCTACTCGTTCAACCTGGACGGCACCAACATCTACATGACCCTGGCCGCGCTGTTCATCGCCCAGGCCACCAACACCGAGCTGACCCTGGGCCACCAGATCGCGCTGCTGCTGGTGGCGATGCTGAGCTCCAAGGGCGCCGCCGGCGTCACCGGGGCCGGCTTCATCACCCTGGCCGCCACCCTGGCCGTGGTGCCGGAAGTGCCGGTGGCCGGCATGGCGCTGATCCTGGGCGTGGACCGCTTCATGAGCGAATGCCGCTCGCTCACCAACTTCATCGGCAATGCCGTGGCCACCGTGGTGGTGTCGCGCTGGGAAGGCGCGCTGGACCGCGACCGCCTGGCGCTCGCCCTGGATGGCCGGGAGGCCGAACTGCCGGCGCTGACCACCGACGACCTGCCGTCGCCGCTGACCGCCCCGGCCCGCTGATACCCGTTTGATGCTTGCGTGTGTTGCAGGGCCTGCCCCGCCCCCCCGGATGGCAGGCCCTGATTTTTTCTCCACGTCCCGTCGGGTGATGCGGGTTGTCATCGCACTGCGCCACGCTGCGCATACGCTGCCGGACGGCGCGAATATGTGCGGTTGCAGCATGATCGCGACAGCGTAGCGACAGGTCCATCCACGCCAACGGGGGTATGATCCCCTGTTCCTCTCGCCCATTCATCTGCAGAAAGCGATGTCCAACGAAGATTTCAAACAGGCTGCCCTCGATTACCACCGCATGTCGCCGCCGGGCAAGATCCGCGTCGCAGCGACCAAGCCGATGCTGACCCAGCGTGATCTGTCGTTGGCGTACTCGCCGGGCGTGGCCCACGCCTGCGAGGCGATCATGGCCGACCCGCAGCAGGCCAGCGAACTGACCGCCCGCGGCAACCTGGTCGCCGTCATTTCCAACGGCACCGCCGTGCTGGGCCTGGGCAACATCGGCCCGCTGGCCGGCAAGCCGGTGATGGAAGGCAAGGGCGTGCTGTTCCAGAAGTTCGCCGGCATCGATGTGTTCGACATCGAGATCGACGAGAACGACCCGGACAAGCTGGTCGACATCATCGCCTCGCTGGAGCCGACCTTCGGCGGCATCAACCTGGAAGACATCAAGGCGCCGGAATGCTTCATCGTCGAGCGCAAGCTGCGCGAGCGGATGAACATCCCGGTGTTCCATGACGACCAGCACGGCACCGCGATCATCGTCGGCGCGGCGGTGCTCAACGCCATGCTCGTCACCGGCAAGAAGATCGAAGAGGTGAAGCTGGCCACTACCGGCATGGGCGCGGCGGGCATCTCCTGCGTCAACATGCTGGTCTCGCTGGGCCTGAAGAAAGAGAACATTCTGGCCTTCGACCGCGACGGTGTGATCCACACCGGCCGCACCGACCTGGACCCGGAAAAGGCGCGTTACGCACGCGACACCGACAAGCGCACGCTGGCCGAGATCGTCGACGGCGCGGACATTTTCCTGGGCCTGTCGGCCCCGGGCATCCTCACCGCGGACATGGTCAAGACCATGGCCAAGGACCCGGTGATCTTCGCGCTGGCCAATCCCACCCCGGAAATCATGCCGGAAGTGGCCCGTTCGGTCCGCCCGGACGCGCTGATCGGCACCGGTCGTTCGGATTACCCGAACCAGATCAACAACGTGCTGTGCTTCCCGTACCTGTTCCGCGGTGCGCTGGACGTGGGCGCCACGGCGATCAACGAAGAAATGAAGATCGCCTGCGTGCACGCGATCGCCGCGATGGCGCGCCGCGAGGCCAGCGACCTGGGCTCGGCCTATGGCGATGAGACCCCGAGCTTCGGCCGCGATTACCTGATTCCGCGTCCGTTCGACCGCCGCCTGCTGGTGGAGCTGTCCGCCGCCGTGGCCCAGGCCGCGATGGATTCGGGCGTAGCGACCCGCCCGGTGGCCGACATGGGCGCCTACCGCGAGAAGCTGGCCCAGTTCGTCTATCGCACCAGCCTGATGATGAAGCCGGTGTACGACCGTGCGCGCGCCGACAAGCAGCGCGTGGTGTACGCCGAAGGCGAAGAGGAAGTGGTGCTGCGCGCGGTGCAGAACGTGGTGGACGAAGGGCTGGCCCGTCCGATCCTGATCGGCCGCCCGGACGTCATCGAATCGCGCGTGGAGCGCCTGGGCCTGCGCATGAAGGCCGGTGATGATTTCGACATCACCAACATCAACGACGACCCGCGCTTCAACGAGTACTGGCAGTACTACCACAACCTCACCGGGCGTCGCGGCGTGACCGTGGCGGCGGCCAAGAACCTGATGCGTTCGCGGCCGACGTTGATCGCAGCGGTGATGGTGGCGCGCGGCGAAGCCGACGCCATGCTTACCGGCGTGGTCGGCCGCTTCCACAAGAAGCTGGGTTACGTGCGCAGCGTGTTGCCGCTGGAATCGAAGGTGACCTCGACCTCGGCGATGACCGGCGTGATCAACCAGCAGGGCGTGTTCTTCTTCGTGGACACCCACGTCCAGGAAGACCCGACCGCCGAGCAGATCTGCGAAGCGACCCTGCAGGCGGCCTACCGCATGAAGCTGTTCGGGATCGAACCGAAGGTGGCGCTGCTGTCGCACTCAAACTTCGGCAGCCACGATTCCCGCGACGCGCTGAAAATGCGCACCGTGCGTTCGCTGCTGCTCAAGCGCAACCCGCGTTTGAACGTGGACGGTGAAATGCAGGGCGACACCGCCTGGGACGAGGCACTGCGCCAGAAGCTGCTGCCCGACAGCACGCTGAAGGGCCGCGCCAACCTGTTCGTGCTGCCCAACCTGGAAGCGGCCAACATCGCCTACAACCTGGTGCGCGTGTTCACCGACGGCGTGGCGATCGGCCCGATCCTGATGGGCGTGGCCAAGCCGGTGCACATCCTGACTACCAGCGCGACCTCGCGCCGCGTGCTCAACATGACCGCGATCGCGGCCGTGGATGCGCAGATCCGCAAGCAACTTGAGGCGGAGAAGAACGCCTAAGGCGTTCTTTCCACCTCAAGTTGCCAAAACGCGCCCTTCGGGGCGCGTTTTGGTTTCGCGCAGCGAAACGTGGATCGGGTAGCTACCGACCGTTGGTCGGTAGGCATTGAAGAACGGGACCGGCGCACAACGCCGGTCCCGTTTTGCATGTGACCTTCGCGACCACATGCAACAAGGCGTACGCACCCCGGTCACTCCCCTGCAACCTCCCAAGGGCCCAATAACCCCACGGGGCCCGGCCGCGGCGGCGGGCCACCGGCTCCCGCCGCCCTGGGCCCGACCAGTAGGCATTCAAGAACGGGTTGGTAGGCGCACCATCCCGGTAGAGCCGACCGTCATCCCGGTAGAGCCGACCGTTGGTCGGCTGGGGCACGCACACGTGCCCTGTGTCAGGTGTTCATGACGCCTGGACGGAGGGCAGCCGACCAACGGTCGGCTCTACCAACGTCACGCGCGTGCCGAATCGCAACACCGCAACGCCGGCCAACGTCACGCGCGTGTCGAATCGCAACAACCCCGCAACACCGGTCAACGTCACGCGCGTGTGGGATCGGAATGACCCCGCAACGCCGGTAGAGCCGACCGTTGGTCGGCTGAGGCACGCACGCGTGCCCTGTGTCAGGTGTTCATGGCGCCTGGACGGGGGGCAGCCGACCAACGGTCGGCTCTACCAGCATCACGCGCTTGCAGGATCGGAATGACTCCGCAACGTCCGTCAACGTCACGTGCGTGTGAGATCGGAATGACCCCGCAACGCCGGTAGAGCCGACCGTTGGTCGGCTGGGGACGCACACGTGCCCCGTGTCAGGTGTTCATGACGACTGGACGGAGTGCAGCCGACCAACGGTCGGCTCTACCCGGGGCGGTGGGGACACAGGCATCAACGCGCCTTTACGTACGCCGCCCACAGCGCCGGCAATGCCTTGCCGGTGCACGCTTCCCACAATGCCGGCGTGTAACGCCCGTCGCGCAAGGCGCCATCCAGCGCCTTGACCAGCCCCGGATGCTGCCCCTCGCTCCACGCCAGGAACGCGCCGGTCACCCGGTAGCCGGTGTCGAAGTTCTGCCCGTCCTTCACCGTCGTCGGCAGTGCCCAGCCCGCGGCCGCATTTTCCCGGCCGTAGCGATCACGCGCGTAGTCGGCAATGCCTTCCACCAACCAGCCCGGCACGCGTTCGTTGGCATACTCGGGGTAGCCCTGCACGATATGCATGGCCTCATGGGTGACCAGGTCGACGTCGTCGGGGTGCTTGGCCAGCCAGGCCGGATTGATGGTGATTGTGGCCGCGCCCTTGCCTTCGCCGACGAGGGCGATGCCGTCGTAGCCCGGGTCGATCACGATGTGCACCTCCGAGGGCGCGCCGGGATGGAAGTCGGTGCGCTCGCGCACATACGCGGCAAAGAACGTGTCGATGATGCGCGTGCGCATCGGAGCGGCCAGCGCATCGGCCGGATCGCTGTAGCTCAGCGTCACCCCCTCGCGGTGCTGGCTGGCCTCGAACGCGGCAGCATCGAACACCGTCAACGCCCCCAGCAACACGGTAGTGCCGGCCGCTGGCCGGCTCCCCACACTCCAGGCCGCAGCCCGCTTCAAAAAACCGGTCCTGCCCATGCTCACGGCTCCCCCGTCGGTGCCAGCAACTCCACCTCGGCCAACTGCATCCGCCCCGGCCCGGCGATGCGCAGCCGGTACTCGGCGTAACGCCCGGGCTTCCGGATGGCGAACGGCCGGGTCTGCAGCGCCCAGGCAAAGTCCTCGCCGCGGCGCTCGTCCAGCGTCACCCAGCGGCCGCCCGTGCGGCGGGCTTCCAGCGTCCATGCACCGCCGCGGATCGCGCCGTTGCCACTGGTCAGCGTGTACATCGACGGCGCGCCATCGCTCACCCCGCTGAACACCACCGTGCCTGCGCCCACCGGCACCGTCGTGCCGGCATCGTCGTCCAGCAGGGCCGGCACTGCGCGGCCGTCGGCCAACTGCGCGCGTGCGCCGCTGCCCAGCAGATCATGCAGCAGCGCAGGGCGTTGGCCGCGTGCGGTGAGCGAGCGTGGCGCATCGTCCGGGCCGCTGCCCCAGGTCGAGGGCTGCGGGCCCATCACGAAGTCCAGCGTGGCGCCCTTGGCGATCACCTCGTGCGGCACCCAGGTCTTCGACCACGGCTTGCCGTTGATCTTCAGCGACTGCACGTACACGTTCTCGCGCGAGTTGTTGGCGGCATTCACCGTCAGCACCGCGCCGCCCTGCAGTTCCACCCGGGCATGGCGGAACGCCGGCGAACCGATCGCGTATTCGGGCGCGCCCATGCGCAGCGGGTACAGGCCCAGCGATGCCAGCACGTACCACGCCGAAGTCTCGCCGTTGTCCTCATCGCCCGGGTAGCCTTGGCCGATCTCGCTGCCCACGTACAGCCGCGCCAGGATCTCGCGCACGTGCTGCTGGGTCTTCCACGGCTGGCCCGCGTACAGGTACATCCACGGGATGTGGTGCGCCGGTTGGTTGCTGTGCGCGTACATGCCCATGCGCACGTCGCGCGCCTCGGTCATCTCGTGGATGGTGCCGCCGTAGGAGCCGGCGAAGGCGGGATCGGCGGTTTCCGAGGTGGCGAAGAAGGCGTCCAGCTTGGCGGCCAGCTGCGCGCGTCCGCCATACAGCCCGGCCAGGCCCTCGCCGTCATGCGCGGCGGTGAAGGCGAAGGTCCAGCCATTGCTCTCGGTGTAGTCGTGGCCCCACACACGCGGGTCGTAGTCCTTGGCGGCCAGGCGCCAGTTCCCATCGGCGGTGCGGCCCTGGAAGAACCCGGCGGCCGGGTCGAACAACGTGGCGTAGGTGCCGGCGCGATGGCTGAAATAGTCGGCATCGGTGGCATAGCGCTCGCGTGCGGCGGCGCTGCCGGCGCGCTTGGCCAGCGCGTCGGCCATGTTGGCGATGCCGAAGTCGTTGAGCGCGCCTTCCATCGTCCACGACATGCCCTCGTGCACGTCGGCGCTGGCGTAGCCCCGGAACGTGGAGCGGTCCATGCCCTTGCGCCCGACATGGCGGTCCGGCGGCACCACGGTGGCGTTCTTCAGCGCGGCCGCATAGGCCTCTTCCGGGTCGAAGCCGCCGATGCCCTTCAGCCAGGCATCGGCGAACGCCACGTCCGAACTGGTGCCCACCATCAGGTCGGCATAGCCGGGCGAGGACCAGCGCGCCACCCAACCGCCGGCGCGGTACTGCTCCAGGAAGCCCTGTACCAGCGCACCGGCGTCGTCCTTGGTGAACAACGCATAGGCCGGCCAGGTGGTGCGGAAGGTGTCCCAGAAGCCGTTGTTGACGTACACCTTGCCGTCGCGCACCGGGGCGAAGCTGCGCGTGGCGCTGCCGTCGGTGTTGTCCTCGGCGGCGCTGGCCTGGCTGGCGTAGCGCCACTCGGGCGCGGCGGCGCTGCCCACGTTCTCGTGGCCGGAGTTCGGGTACAGGTACAGGCGGTACAGGCTGGAGTACAGCGTGGTTTTCTGGTCGTCGCTGGCATCGCCGATGTCGAACGGGGCCAGCCGCGCATCCCACGCGTCCTGCGCGCGGCCAGCCACGCGGTCGAGTGTGTCATCGGCGGCCAGCTCCAGGGCCAGGTTGTGACGGGCCTGCTCGATGGAGATCAGGGAGGTGGCGATGCGCATGGTGACCGTGCGCGTGTTGCCGGCATCGAACTTGATGTAGCCGGTGGGGCGGCCGGTGGTGATCTGGCCGCTGCTCCGCCAGGGTGCGTCGAAGCTGGCCACCACATACATGCGGGTGGCGCCGTTGGACAGGCCGCTGCGGGTGTCGGTGTAGCCGGACAGCGTCTGCGTGGCCGCATCCAGGGTCAGTCCACCGCGTGCGTCGACGTTGTCGAACAGCAGGTTGGCGTCGCCCTTCTCGGGGAAGGTGAAGTGGAACAGCGCGGCATGGTCGGTGGGTGCGATCGCCACGGCGATGCCGTTGTCGAACCGCACGTCGTAACGGTAGGGGCGCGCACGTTCGTTGTCGCGCGAGAACGACAGCGCACGTTTGCCGCGGTCGGCTTCGGGCACGCCGCGGGCGCTGGACGGCATCACCTGGAAGGTCTGGCGGTCGCCCATCCACGGGCTGGGCTGGTGGCTCAGGGCCAGTGCCTGCAGCTGCGGGCGGTTGCGCGCGTCGTTCTGTTCGTTCCAGCGGTACAGCCAGTTCAACGCGCCGGCATCGGTGACCGGGGTCCAGAAGTTGAAGCCGTGCGGCACCGCCGTGGCGGGAAAGTTGTTGCCGCGCGAGAAGGTGCCGTTGGCCTGCGTGCCGCGCGTGGTCAGCACCCAGTCCGAGGGACGCTGCGGCGCGGTGCGCGGCTGCGGGCCCAGCTGCACGTCGTCGATCCAGCCCGACACCGGCGCACCGGCCGCGCTGGCCACCTGCAGTTCCACCGCCACCACGCGGCGGCCACGCAGGGCCGGCACCTCGCCCAGGCGCACGGCCTTGCGCGCCCACTGCTGCGGGTACAGCGTCTTCGAGTCGCCCTGCGCGGTCGCGCCCAGCGCACTGCCATGCTGGTCGCGGGCGTCGCTGGCCGACAGCCGGCTGCCGTCGTCCAGCAGCAGGTCCAGCGACACGTAGGTGGACGCCACGGTGTCAGCACCGACAATTTCCGGCAGCACCAGCCAGCTCAGCGTGGTGTCGTCCTCGATGGCCACGTCGGTAGTGAACAGGCGGCGCTGCTGGGTGCCGCCGCTGCCGGTGTAATGCAGGGCGCGCAGGCCGCTGTAACCGACCCCCGGCTTGGCCGCATACGGCGCGCGCGGACCGCCGCCCACCTCCACCTGCAGGGCCTGCTTGCCGGCCAGCGGCGCCGGTTCGCCGCGCTCGAAGGAGGTCTGCAGGCCCTGGCCCAGGGCGGGCAGGGCAAGCGAGGCGCACGCCACGGCAAGGGCAAGCGGCAGCAGGGCGTGGCGGGCGGGGCGCGGGGCAGGCAGGGTCATGCAGGGAACTCCCGGAAAGGGCAGGCGGCAGGCAGAGCCCGCATCGGCGACCTCGGCAGACAGGCACCACCCCGGCCGCCGGGGGGGCGGACACAGGAGCGATGCAGGTCCGGCGGGGGACGGGCCATGCGATCGGGGCAGGAATCGAACCGGACCGATGCTGCAACAGCCGGGGCGATGCTGGCAAGTGCCATTTAGTTCGATCCAAACCAGAAGAACCAGCCACTTGTCGTTCCGGTTGACAGTCACTTTGGATCGATTTAAAAAGAACGGTGCTGTGTGCTGGCGCGCGCCCCGGGCGGTAGGTGCCCGCCTGCGCGAGGACGGCGATGCAACAGTCCCGGGTGCTAGAATCACCGTCTTCGCAATTCCTTTGTGTGTCCACGCCATGAGCCATACCGCCACTGCGCCCGCCAACGCCGAGAAGCGCTACACCGTGCACCGCGCCGACCTGCCGCTGAGCTGCCCGACCCCGGAAATGGCGCTGTGGAATTCGCACCCGCGCGTGTACCTGCCGATCGAAGACGAACCCAACGGCGAGGCCAAGTGCCCGTATTGCGGTGCCGTGTTCGTGCTGGCCGACTAAGTCAGCGCTGCTCCCGTGCGCCGACTGACCGTGGTGCAGCTGCTGCCGGCGCTGCACTCCGGCGGGGTCGAACGCTCCACCCTTGAAATCGCCTCTGCCCTGGTTGCCGCCGGCCACCGGGCCATCGTCGTGTCCGCCGGTGGGCGGCTGGTCGAGCCGCTGCTGGCCAGCGGCGCCGAACACCTCACCCTGGACATCGGCCGCAAGTCGCTGCTGACCCTGCGCCACGTGCGCAGCCTGCGCGCCTTGTTCGCCGAAGTGGGCGCCGACATCGTGCATGCGCGCTCGCGCCTGCCGGCCTGGCTGGGCCTGTACGCGCTGCGCAGCCTTCCCGAGGCCCAGCGCCCGCACTGGGTCACCACCGTGCACGGGCTGAACTCGCCGGGGCGCTACAGCGCGGTGATGACCAGTGGCGAGCGGGTGATCTGTGTGTCAAACACGGTGCGCAGCTTCGTGCAGACGCACTACCCCAGCGTGCCCGCCGAGCGCCTGCAGGTGATTCCGCGCGGCGTGGACGTGGCCCAGTTCCCGCGCGTGGCGCGCACCGATCGCCGCGCCCGCCTGGCAGTGGCTGCGCAGCATTCGGTGCTGGCCGGCGATGCGCCGCTGCTGCTGCTGCCAGGCCGTGGCACCCGGCTGAAGGGCCACCGGCATGCGCTGCAGCTGCTGGCCGGCCTGCACGGGTCCGGTGTGCCCGCCACGTTGTGGATGCCGGGCACCCGCGAGCCGGGCCGCGAGGCGTACGTGGCCGAACTTGAAGCACAGGCCCGCACCCTGGGCATCGCCGAGGCGGTACTGATGACCGCGCCCACCTCGCGCATCGCCCAGGCTTACGCGGCCAGCGATCTGGTACTGCAGGTGTCGGACAAGGCCGAAGCATTCGGCCGCACCGTGGTGGAAGCGCTGTCGGTAGGGCGCCCGGTGCTGGGCTGGAATCACGGCGGCGTGGGTGAACTGCTGACGCAGCTGCAACCCTCCGGTGCGGTAGCCTTGCACGACGGGGCGGCGCTGCTGTCGCGCGCGCTGCAGCTGCTGCAGCAACCGCCCAGCCTGTCTGCCCGGATTCCTTTCACCTTGCAGGCGATGCAGCGTGACACCCTCAAGCTCTACACCTCCCTTGCCGGCTGAGCCGGTGCTTGTGCCCGGCTCCCCGGCCTCCCGCGCCGGTCGTTGGGCGCCGTGGTGGGTACTGGCCTTCGTGGCGCTGTGGCCGTTGCCCGGCATCGCCGAAAGCGTGCTGGTGCTGGGCGCGCTGTACGCCGCCGTGCGCATGGTGCAGCTGCGCATGCAGGGCAAACAGCACCTGCTGAGCAGCCCGGCATGGGCGCTGACCAGCATCCTGTTCCTGGGCTATTGGCTGCCGCAGGCGTTTTCCGCGTTCGATGCGATTGACCCGGCGACGGCCTGGCGCAAGGCCGCGGCCGGTCTTCGCTATCTGCCCTTCATGTGGCTGGTGGCGATTGCCGTGGCCACCCCGCAGCGGCGGCGCCTGACGCTGGGTGGCATCGCGCTGATCACGGCGGTCTGGACTGCCGATGCGCTGGCCCAGGCTGCCTTCGGCAGCAGTGCGTTGTTCTGGTCGCTGGACCAGCTCAAGCAGCTGGTGAGCGGGCATGGCCTGTGCAACGCCGTCGAGGTGGCCGCCGCGGATCGGCTCAGCGGTGTACTGGGGCCGTGCAACCTGAAGTTTGGCCAGGTGCTGGCCAGCCTCTCGCCGTTCCTGCTGTTTGCCGCCGCGCGACGCGCCGGATTGTGGGGGTGGGGCGTGGCCGCTGCCGCGGTGGGCGTGGTGCTGGTGCTGGCGGGTTCGCGTGCTGCGTGGCTCACCTATGCGCTGGTCGTGGCGTACTCCGGCTGGCGCCTGCTCGGCCCGCGCGCGCTGATCGGCTGCCTGGCGATAGGTCTGGTGGCCGCGGTCGCGATCGGGGTTGGTTCCAGCCAGGTGCGTGAGCGCGTGGCGCGCACGGCGATGGCGTGGGAGGGCGACGGCGACGGCGTCAACCAGGCGTTGTCCGGACGCGCGCAGATCTGGGCAGCGGCCGGCTGCATGATTGCCGGCCATCCGGTCAACGGCGTGGGCGCGCGCGGTTTCCGCGATGCGTATCCCGGCTGCAATCCCACACCGCAGGCGCAGGAAGTATGGGGCGACGGCCCGGCGCTGCACGCGCACCAGATCGTCCTGGAGATCCTTGCTGAAACCGGCGTGCTGGGCCTGCTGCTGTGGCTGGCCGCTGCCGCCCAGGCCTGGCGCGCGTGGCGCTTCGCACCGCTGCCGGCCCGCGAACGCGCCCGCCCGGCCATGCTGGCGCTGGCGGTCACCGTGTTCCCGCTCAACACCCACCTGGCGTTCTATTCCACCTTCTGGGGCGGGCTCACCCTGCTGCTGGCCGCGCTGTACGCCGGCAGCCTGTTGGCGCGCGACGACGCCCACCCGGACGCGTGATCGGCCGGCGAAGTACCGACCAACGGTCGGTACCTACCGAGAATGCCGCGCCCCACCCCGTAGCGCACGACCGTTGGTCGTGCGGCGTTCCCGGTCGTGCGGCATCCCGGTCACGACGCACGCACTGAAAACACCACCCGGTCTTACCGGTAATAATCGCTGCGCCCGCCCGGCTGGCGCTTGAAGCGGCGGTGGATCCACAGGTACTGGTCCGGTGCCTCGCGCACCATCGCCTCGATGGCCTGGTTGACGCGTGCGGTATCGGCTTCCACGTTCTCGCTGGGGAAATTCTCCAGCGGTGCGCCGATCTTGAGGAAGTATCGGCCGCCTTCGCGGCGATGGAAGTACGGCACCACCGCGCAACCGGTCATGCGCGCCAACTGGTGGGTGGCGGTGATGGTGGCGGCGGTGTGCCCGAAGAACGGTACGAACACGGTGTCTTTGCCGCGCATGTCCTGGTCCGGGGCGTACCACAGGAACCCGCCCTTCTTCAGGTGGCGTACCGTGGCGCGGATGTCCTCGTTGGCATACATCGCCTTGGCATAGCGCAGCCGGCCGAACTTCACCGCCCATTCGTAGACCGGGTTGCGGTGCTTGCGGTACATGCCTGACAGATCGACGTGGTCGCACAACAGGCGCCCGCACATCTCCAGGGTCATGAAGTGGCCCGAGACCAGCAGCACGCCGCGGCCTTCGGCCTGCATGCGCTGCAGGTGTTCCAGGCCTTCGATCTGGACCTGCGGGCGGATGCTGTCGATGCTGCCCCACCAGGCCCGGGCGAATTCGAAGATGCCCACGCCCAGGGCGTCGAAGCTGTCGCGCAGCAGCCGCTGACGCCAGGCGTCGTCCTTCTCCGGAAAACACAGGCGCAGGTTGACCTCGGCCGCGCGCCGGCGGCTGCCGGCCAGGCGGTAGGCCACGGTGCCCACGCCGCGGCCCAGCGCACGCTGCAGCATCCACGGCAGCCGGGCGATCCCGAAGGCGGCGAACATGACGGCGAACATCGGCCAGTGGCGGGGATCGCGCAGCGACGGGCGGGTAGCGGTGGAAGCGTTATCTGACATGCCCTCGATTCTAATGGATGCATCCCGGCAGGCCCATCACGGCGGTGCGGGATGCCTTCCCCGCGCTGCTCCCGTATCCTCTGCGCATGCGCAAAAGCCCTGTCGAATGGATCCTGCGCGGCCTGTACTCGGCCGTGTTGTACCTGTTGCTGCCGATCACCGTGTACCACCTGGTCTGGCGCGGGTTCCGGGTGCGCGAGTACTTCCGCCGCTGGGACGAGCGTTACGCCTCCTACCCGCACCCCAGCGGCCAGCCGCGGGTGTGGCTGCACGCGGTGTCGGTGGGCGAGGTCAACGCCGCCGCACCGCTGGTCAATGCCCTGCGCAGGTTGCGCCCGGATATCCGCTGGGTGATCACCACCATCACCCCGACCGGTTCGGAGCGCGTACGCGCGCTATGGGGTGACGCGCTGGACCACGTCTACCTGCCCTACGACGTACCGGGCAGCGTCGGCCGCTTCCTCGGCCATTTCAAGCCCAGCCTGGCGCTGATCCTGGAAACCGAGCTGTGGCCGAACATGCTGTTCGGCTGCCGGGACCGGGGCATTCCGGTGTACATCCTCAACGCGCGGCTGTCGGCACGCTCGCTGCGCGGGTATCGCCTGTTGAGGGCACTGATCGGGCGCGCGCTGCGCACGGTCACCTGCGTGGCGGCGCAGTCGCAGGACGATGCGGAACGTTTCATCCAGCTGGGTGCACGCCCCGAGCAGGTGCAGGCGCTGGGCAACCTGAAGTTCGATATCGCCGCCCCCAACGTTCAGGACTTCGTGGCCCGCTTCCATGCGCTGGTACCGGCCGATCGCCCGGTGTGGATCGCCGCCAGCACCCATGAAGGCGAAGAGCAGGCCACCATCGACCTGCACCGCCGCCTGCGCGAGGCACTGCCGGGCCTGCTGCTGTTGTGGGCGCCGCGGCATCCCGAGCGCTTCCCGCGGGTGGAGGCGCTGGCCCGCGAGCAGGGCTGGAAGGTGGCCACGCGCCGCCAGCAGCAGTGGCCGCAGGCCGACACCGACGTATTCGTCATCGACACGCTGGGCGAGCTGATGTCCTTCTACGGCTGCGCGCAGGTCGCCTTCGTTGGCGGCAGCCTGCAGGCCATCGGCGGCCACAACCTGTTGGAACCGGCGGCCATGGGCACCGCCTCCGTGACCGGCCCGCACCTGCACAACTTCGCCGAGATTTCCCGGCGCATGCGCGAGGCCGGTGCGGTGGTGATCGCCGACGATGCACAGGGCGTGGGCGATGCGCTGCTGACCCTGCTGCGCGATCCACAGGCCCGCGAAGACATGGCACGCGCCGGCTGCATGCTGGTCAGCAACGGACGCGGCGCGCTCGACCGCACCGTGGCGCTGATCGCCCCGCACCTGCCGCCACCGGTGGAGTGAGGTCCGGCGGCGGCAGGTCGCTTATGCCGCGGCCACCAGCAGGTCGCCCAGGAACAGGTAGGCGAAGCCGAAGTAGATGAACACGCCGATCAGATCCATGATCGAGGTGATCATCGGCGACGACAGCGTGGCCGGGTCGGTGCCGATACGGCGTGCCGCGAACGGCAGCAGCGCGCCGATGATGCCGCCCAGCGCGGTGCACACCAGCATGCTGGAGCCGACCACCAGCAGCACGTCCATGCCCACGCCCTTGCTGAAGTACGCCAGGATCGCTTCCAGCACGGCGATGGTGACGCCCAAGCCGGCGGCCACCGGCAGCTCGCGCCGCACCACGAACCACACGTCGCGCCAGCTCAGCTTCAATTCGCCCAGCGCCATGCTGCGGATCACCAGCGTCGCCGACTGGCTGCCGGTGTTGCCGCCCATGTCCACGATCGGGGCGATGAACGCCGCCAGCACGATCACCTGCGACAGCAACTCCTCCTGCGCGGCCACGAAGGTGCTGGTGAGGATGCCGAAGCCGGTCAGGATCGCCAGCCAGAACACGCGCACGCGGAACATCTGCTTCAGTGGCGTGCTGCGTACATCCAGGTCGTTGCCCTGCGCGCTCACCGTGCCGCCGAAGCGCGCCAGCTGCGAGGCATCCTGCTGCTTCTCGATGTCCATCGCATCGTCGACGGTGACGATGCCGATCATGCGCCCGTCGGCATGGGTGACCGGCAGCGCCAGCAGGTCGTAGCGGCGGATCAGTTCGGCGGCCTGCAGCTGCGGCCAGTAGGCATCGGCAGTGGTGGGCGGGCTGCGCATGATCGATTCGATCGGCGCGTGGCCGTTGGCCAGCACCAGGTCGCGCAGCGAGACGCTGCCGCGCAGGCGCTGGTCGTGGTCGAGTACGAAAATGATGTTGATGGTTTCCTTGTCCAGCGCGGTATGGCGCAGGTGGGCGATGGCGTCGGCGACTGCCATCTGCGGGGCCAGGCAGGCGTAGTCGGAGGTGGTCACCGCACCCACGGTGCCCTCGGGGTAGGCCGCCATGCGCAGCAGGTCGTCGCGCTCGACCTTGGCCAGCGCGGGCAGCAGGTGCTGGCGTGCCGCCTCATCGAGGCGGTGGTAGAGATCGGCACGGTCGTCGGACGGCAAGTGCTCGAACAGCGTTACCACGGCGTCGCGCGGCATCGCGGTGAGCAGTGCGTCCTGCGCACCGTCGGGGAAGTGGGCGAACAGCTCGGCACGTGCGGGCGGTGGCAACAGCATCAGCAGGCCCAACGTGGCATCGGTGCCGAACAGGTCGAGCGCTTCCACCAGGTCCAGTGCATGCGTGGTGCTGGCGATGCTGGCAAAGGCAGCGGCATCGTGCGAGCGGATCAGGGTGCGGATCGAGAACAGAAGGTCTTCGCGGTTCATGGCATTCTCCAGCAGGTAACGGTGGCGCAGGCCGCAACGGACGTCGGGAACGACGCTGGCGCGGCACGGCAGAGGGGGCGCGAGGGGACGCGGTGCGGCAGACAACGCACGCAACCGCGACTCAGGGCAGGGCGGCGAGATTGAAGCCCAACGTCAGCCACTGCGTGTTGCGTTGGTGATGCACCTGCCCGGCAAGCAGGTCCACGCTGGCACCGGGCCACAGCACCCGGCGCAGGCCGATCTGACTGCTGCGCTGGCGGTCTGCATCGCGCGCGCTTTCGGCCAGCAGTGACCAGTGGCGATGCAGCGCGACCTCCATGCCGACGCCGCTGGTGCGCCCCTGCACGTGGGCGTGCTGGGCCCAGCCCAGGTTGAGGTGCAGCTGCACCCGGTCCTGCGCATCCAGCGCGACGGTCAACGGAACCGTGAGGGTCCAGTCATCGCCGCGCGGCCGGTGCGTGGTGCCGCCCAGGCCGGCGCTGGCGGCCAGGCCCCAGCGTCGCTGCTGCCGCTCCACCAGCACGCGCTTGGCGCCCACGGCCCACTGCGTGGCGGGCTGCCCCGGCAGGCGGGTGAGGCCGAGCGACCATTCCGTATCGGCCACGGTGCAGGCCGGTACCGCGGTCCATTCCTGGCCGTCGCGGGTATGCCGCACCCAGCTTTCCAGCTGGCAGTGGTGCGCATCGGTGATGCCGGCGTCGTCCACCAGCAGGCTGGCGGCGGCATGTGTATCGAAGGGAAGCATGGTCGCGCTCAACAACAGCGGGACCAGTACACGGCCATGGTGCATGGGCAATCTCCAGGCAATCGGAAACGCCAGCGGCACCCTCGTCGGGGTCGTTGGAAACGGCGATGCAGGTGATGCGAGGCGGGCGCATCATGCGATGCACGGGAAAGCCCCGTCCTGTGCGGACGGAGCCAACCTTGGGGTCAGCGGGTCCGTCGGCTCAGGAGCAGCAACGAGGTCGACTATGACTGTCCAAGGAGGGGTCTCTGGGCGAAGGGAAGGGTGGTGCGGGGCGGACGTTAGAGCGTGGCGATGGCACGGTCAAGCGCATTTCGGCGATCTATACCAAGGTATCGCGGCGCTATGCCGGTGCACGCCCGGAAGCGTGGAAAACGCGGGTCTGGCGGCGAAATGACGTGCGGGGGCGGAAGCGCCGCAATGACGTGATCGGCTGGCGTGGCGCATCGCGGTAGAGCCGCAATGCGTACCCACCAACGGTGGGTACCGACGGCGGGCGAAGCGGCAAAAAAAAACCACCCGCATGCGGGTGGTTTTTCATCCAGCGCTTTTGCGGCAGATCAGTTGACCTGGGTGCTCGGCGTGGCAGCGGCCTGGGTCAGCAGGCGGTTGATGTCCTGCAGTTCGGCGATGTCCAGCGTGCCCACGGCCTGGCCCAACTGCAGGCGGTTCTGCAGGAAGGTGTAGCGTGCGTTGGCGTAGTCCAGCTGCGCCGAGAACAGGATGCGCTGGTTCTGGATCACGTCCAGCACGGTGCGGGTACCCACTTCCAGGCCCACCTGCGAGGCGTCGTAGGCGCTCTGTGCCGAGACCACCGCCAGGCGGCGCGCTTCCACTTCGCTGATGCCGGCCACCAGGGTCTGGTAGGCATTGCGGGTGTTGCGGTCGAGGGCGCGCTTCTGCTGCTCGTAACCGTCCTGCGCGATGTCGCGCTGGGCCAGTGCCTGGCGCACGCCCGACTGGGTGGCACCGCCGGAGAAGATCGGCACGCTCAGGGTCAGGCCGACGCTGTTGCTGCGGCGGTCCGGGCTGAAGCTGCCGCTGTCACCTACCACGTCGCCCCAACTGGCCGACTTGCCGGCCGTCGCGCCCAGTGACAGGGTCGGGTAATGGCCGCCACGGGCGGCCGAGACGCCGGACTCGGCTGCGCTGACCTTCAGTTCCTGCGCCTTCAGGGACGGGTTCTGCGCCACCGCTTCGCTGACCAGCTGGTCGATCTGCGCGTACTTGGCCGGCAGTTCCGGGCGGAAGTCGGCCGGCAGGGCGCGCAGGTCGGCCACCGGCTGGCCGGTCAGCTCGGTCAGCGCCTGGTAGCTGTCGGCCAGGGTGTTCTGCGCGACGATGGTGTTGGCGCGGGCCTGGTCGTACTGCGCGCGCGCTTCATGCACGTCGGTGATCGGCGCCAGGCCCACTTCCAGGCGCTTGTCGGCGAAGTCGAACTGCTTCTTGGCCGCCGCTTCGTTGGTCTGCGCGGCGGTCAGCGATTCGATCGCCACCAGCACGTTGAAGTACGCCGCCGAGGTGCGCACGATCAGGCTGTCGTTGGCCGAATCGAGGGTGAAGTCAGCCGCCTTGCTCAGGTCGCGCTGCGACCGCAGGTTGGCGAACTGAGTGAAGTTGAACAGCGTCTGGCTGCCGTTGATCGTGTAGTTGCGGCTCTTGGTGGTGAACGAGGCCGAGCTCACGTCGTAATCCGGCTGGGTGCGGGTACGGTTGAGGGTGGCCTCACCATTGAGCTGCGGCAGCAGCGCGGCACGCGCCTGCACGGCGCCTTCCTTGTCGTACAGACGGGTCGATTCAGCCGCGGACAGCTGCGGGTCGCCATTGCGCGCCATTTCGTAGACCTGCAGCAGGTCGGCGGCAGAGGCGGTCATCGGCAGCAGGGCGGCGGCCAGCGCAATAGCGAGGGATCGGCGGATCATTGCGGCTTCCTTGGACTCAGAGTTGGAACTGGGGCGCCGGAGCGGCACCGCGCAGGTAATCGATATCGGTTTCAAACAGCGACTCGGTGCTGCCGTCGGCCTTGACCAGCACCGCTTCCATCACCGGCGAACGGCCGTGGATGACGAACAGTCGGCCACCGGGACGCAGCCACTGGGCGAAACGTGACGGGACGGTGTCCACCGCGGCGGTCACGCAGATGGCGTCGAAGCGGCGCTCGGTGTTCCAGGTCAGGGCGTCGGCGGTTTCGATCCGCACGTTGTTGCCCAGCCCGGCGGCGTCCAGCTGTGCACGCGCAGTGGCGGCCAGTTCCGGCTGGATTTCCAGGCTCAGCACTTCACGGGCCAGCTCGCCCATGCAGGCGCTCAGGAAGCCGCTGCCGGTGCCGATTTCAAGCACTTCGTCGCCCGGCTGCAGATCCAGCGCCTGCAGGGTGCGGCCTTCGATGACCGGCTTCATCATCTTCTGCCCGAAGCCCAGCGGCAGTTCCATGTCGGCATACGCCAGGGCCTTGTGCGATTCAGCGACGAACGCTTCGCGCGGCAGGCGTGCCAGTACATCGAGCACGCGGATCTCCAGCACGTCCCAGGGACGGATCTGCTGTTCGACCATCAGTTCGCGGGCGTGGGAGTAATCGATCGTCATGAGGTTTCCAGTTCCAGCGCAGTGGGCCGGCCATTTTACCGGTGCCGGGAGCCGGCGGCGCGCTGAGAGCATCGCTGCCGTCGCGCCGGGGTCGCAGTGCCGGAAGTCACCGCGACCTCCGGTCCATTCATGTTGTTCTCACGCCGTGGGGCGCGGCGCGTAGGCCCTCAGGAAAAAGGCCACGCTGGCGCTCACATGGGCATCGGCGTCGCAGTCGGCCGGGGTCGGTCGCAGCCCGCACATCATATGCGTATGCAGCTCGCCTTTGATGAGGGTCATCAACTGCATTGCGGCCGTTTCACAGTCCTCGATCTCCAGCTCGCCCCGGGCCACGCGGGCCCGCAGGAACTCGGCCAGGGCGTCGGTGGTGCGTTGCGGGCCGGCCACCCAGAACATCTCGCGCAGGCGGTCGTCGGTTTCCGGGGCCATCATCACCCGCTGCACGGCCACCGCCTCGGCGGAGGTGATCATGCTGAAGAAGGCATGGCCAATCCCCAGCAGCTGGTCGCGCAACGGCCCTTCGGCGTCGGTGACAAACAGCGCATCGGGCAGCATGGCGACGCAGGTGGACTTCACAGCTTCGGTGAAAAGTGTCTCTTTGTCGCCGAAATGGCTGTAAACGGTCAGCTTCGACACGCCGGCCTGGGCGGCGATGCTGTCCATGCTCACCCCGTTGTAGCCCTGGTCGACGAACAATGCCTTGGCGGCCTCCAGGATCGCCGCGCGCTTGCCCAGGTCCTTCGGGCGCCCCGGCCCGGAGGCCTTGGCGGCAGGCTTTGCAGAGGGTAGGGGGGCGGTCGGATCGGTCATCCAAACAATACTAGACCAATCGGTTCGATATTTATACTATACCGGCTGGTTCACTATTAGCCGCGCTGCAACAGTATGTTGTCGGCGCGTTTTCTCCCGGATTTCTTCTCAGGTCCTGTACCTCATGAAAAGCATGCGTTGGATGGGCGGTGGTTTGCTGGTGGTGCTGCTGGCGGCGTGCGGCAAGCACGATGCCGAGCCGGTGGCGGCCATTCCGGTACTGGTGGTGCATCCGGGCACCGTGGCCGGGCAGGAAGCGGCCGCCTATCCGGGTGAGGTGCATGCGCGCCAGGAGAGCCAGCTGTCCTTCCGGGTGGGGGGCAACATGGTCAAGCGCCTGGTCGATGCCGGCCAGCGCGTACGCAAGGGTGAGCTGCTGGCCGAGCTGGACGCGGCCGACTACAGCGCCCAGGCCGCCGCCTCGCAGGCCCAGCTGGCCGCCGCCGATGCCGACCTGGTGCGCGCACGCGACGACCAGAAGCGCTACGCCAAGCTGGCCGAAGACCAGCTGGTGAGCCGCTCCGCGCTGGACCAGCAGACCGCCGCATTCAAGGCCGCGCAGGGCCAGGCCAACGCCGCCCGCGCCAACCTGGCCGTGGCCCGCAACCAGGCCGATTACGCGCAGCTGCGCGCCCCCGCCGACGGCGTGATCGCCAGCCGCCAGGCCGAAGCCGGGCAGGTGGTGAGCGCGGGGCAGACCGTGTTCACCCTGGCGGCCGATGGCGGGCGCGAGGTACTGATCGCCTTGCCGGAAAGCAGCATCCGCGACTACCAGGTGGGCCAGCCGGTGCAGGTGGAACTGTGGAACCGCCCGGGCCAGCTGCTGCCCGGCACGATCCGCGAGATCGCCCCAGCCGCCGACGCGCAGGCCCGCACCTACGCGACCCGGGTCAGCCTGGCACCCGAAGCGCTGAGCGAAGTGGAACTGGGCCAGAGCGCGCGCGTGTTTGCCCGCGCCGGCCGCAGCGGCACCCTGCAGCTGCCGCTGGCGGCGGTGCTGCGTGGCGCTGACGGCAAGGCCAGCGTGTGGGTGGTGAACCCGGCCAACGGTGCGCTCAAGGCCACCCCGGTGACGGTGGGAGCCTACGGTGCCGACGCCGTGCCGGTGCTGTCCGGTGTCACCGGTAACGACTGGGTGGTCGCCGCCGGTGGCCACCTGCTGCGCGAGGGCCAGGTGGTGACGCCGGTGGACCGCCAGAACCGCCCGGTGCTGGCACCGGCGGCTGCGCCTGCCGCTGCCGGCACGGGGCACTGAGCCGTGCGCCGTTTCAATCTTTCCGAATGGGCGCTGAGCAACCGCCCGCTGGTGCTGTTTGCGATGCTGGCGTTCGCGGTCATCGGCGCGTGGTCGTACAAGCACCTGGGCCAGTCCGAGGATCCGCCGTTCACCTTCAAGGCGATGGTGGTGCGCACGATGTGGCCCGGCGCCACCGCCGAGCAGGTCTCGCGGCAGGTCACCGAGCCGATCGAAAAGGCCCTGATGAACACCGGCGAGTACGAGTTCATCCGCTCCTACTCGCGCCCGGGCGAATCGCAGGTGATCTTCATGGCGCGCGACAGCCTGCGCTCCAAGCAGATTCCGGACCTGTGGTACCAGGTGCGCAAGCGCGTGGGCGACGTCCGCGCCACGCTGCCGCGCGAGATCGTCGGGCCGTTCTATAACGATGAATTCGGCGACACCTTCGGCAACATCTACGCGCTCACCGGCACGGGCTTCGATTACGCGGTGATGCGCGACTACGCCGACCGCATCCAGCTGGAACTGCAGCGCGTGCCTGACGTCGGCAAGATCGACCTGGTGGGCCTGCAGGACGAGAAGGTCTGGATCGAGCTGTCCAACACCAAGCTGGCCACGCTGGGCGTGTCGCTGCAGCAGGTGCAGCAGGCGCTGGCCGACCAGAATGCGGTGAGTGCCACCAGTTTCTTCGAAACCCCCAGCGACCGCGTGCAGCTGCGCGTGACAGGCCAGTTCGATTCCATCGAGGACATCCGCCGGTTCCCGATCCAGGCCGGCGACCGCACGCTCCACCTGGGCGACATCGCGCAGGTCAAGCGCGGCTTCGCCGACCCGGCCTCGCCGAAGATGCGCTTCATGGGCGAAGACGCCATCGGGCTGGCCGTGGCGATGAAGGACGGCGGCGACATCCTCAAGCTGGGTGCCACCCTGGACGCCGAGTTCGAGCGCCTGCAGAAAACCCTGCCGGCCGGCATGCAGCTGCGCAAGGTGTCCGACCAGCCGCACGCGGTGGAAGAGTCGGTGGGCGAGTTCGTGCAGGTGCTCACCGAAGCGGTGGTGATCGTGCTGCTGGTCAGCTTTTTCTCGCTGGGCCTGCGCACCGGTCTGGTGGTGGGCGTGACCATTCCGCTGGTACTGGCGATGACGTTCTTCGTCATGCATTACTTTGGCATCGGCCTGCACAAGATCTCGCTGGGCGCGCTGGTGCTGGCGCTGGGCCTGCTGGTGGACGATGCGATCATCGCCGTGGAGATGATGGCCACCAAGATGGAGCAGGGCTACGACCGCCTGCGCGCGGCCAGTTTCGCCTGGGAATCCACCGCCTTCCCGATGCTCACCGGCACGCTGATCACCGCCGCCGGCTTCCTGCCGATCGCTACCGCGGCATCGAGCACCGGTGAGTACACCCGCTCGCTGTTCCAGGTGGTGACCATCGCGCTGGTGGTGTCGTGGATTGCCGCGGTGCTGTTCATTCCGTACCTGGGCGACAAGATGCTGCCGGACCTGTTCAACCGGCAGCCGCCCAAGCCGACCAGCCTGGCCGGGCGCTGGCACGCCCGACGCCTGCAATGGGCCGACCGCCACCCGGCGTTCGCGCGCTGGATCAAACCGACCGAACACGCGCACGACCATGACCCTTACCAGCGGCCGTTCTACACCCGCTTCCGCAGCTTCCTGGATACCTGCCTGCGCCACCGCTGGTGGGTGATCGGCGCGACGATTGCGTTGTTCATCTTCTCGCTGGCGATCTTCCGCTTCGTGCCCCAGCAGTTCTTCCCCGATTCGACCCGGCCCGAGCTGATGGTCGACATCGAGCTGGCCGAAGGCGCATCGCTGGCCTCCACCCAGGCCCAGGCCGCCAAGCTGGAAAAACTGTTGAAGGGCCGCGAGGGCATCAGCAACTACGTGGCCTACGTCGGCACCGGTTCGCCGCGCTTCTACCTGCCGCTGGACCAGCAGCTGCCGGCCACCAACTTCGCCCAGTTCGTGGTGCTCACGGCCGACGCCAAGGCCCGTGAGTCCACCCGCGACTGGCTGATGAAGGACGTGATCAAGCAGTTCCCCGACGTGCAGATGCGCGTGACCCGCCTGGAGAACGGCCCGCCGGTGGGCTACCCGGTGCAGATGCGCATTTCCGGCGAGCACATCGCGCAGGTGCAGGCCATCGCCCGCCAGCTCGAGGCCAAGGTGCGCGAGAACCCGCACGTGATCAACGTCAACCTGGACTGGAGCGAGCCGAGCAAGGTGGTGCGGCTGGTGATCGATCAGGACCGTGCCCGCGCCTTGGGCGTGAGCAGCGCGCAGGTGAGCCAGTTCCTGAGCAGTTCGCTCTCGGGCATGAGCGTGAGTACCTACCGCGAAGGCAACCGCCAGATCGAGATGCTGCTGCGCGGGCCGGACAACGAGCGCGCCCAGCTGGGCCTGCTCGGCAGCCTGGCCATTCCCACCGCCAGCGGTACCCCGGTGACGCTGTCGCAGGTGGCGCGCCTGGAGTACGCCTTCGAGGACGGCATCATCTGGCACCGCAACCGCCTGCCCACGGTGACCGTGCGCGCCGACATCGGCGATGGCATGCAGCCGCTTGACGTGGTGCAGCAGATCCTGCCCACCCTGGACGGCATCCGTGCACAGCTGCCGTCGGGCTACCTGCTGGAAACCGGCGGTACGGTGGAAGACTCGGCGCGCGGTCAGAACTCGATCAAGGCCGGCATGCCGCTGTTCCTCATCGTGGTGGCCACGCTGCTGATGCTGCAGCTGCGCAGCTTCTCGCGTGCGGCCATGGTGCTGGTCACCGCGCCGCTGGGCATCATCGGCGCCACGCTGTTCCTGCTGCTGTTCCGCGCACCGTTCGGCTTCGTAGCCTTGCTGGGCACCATCGCGCTGGCCGGCATGATCATGCGCAACTCGGTGATCCTGATCGACCAGATCCAGCAGGACATCGACGCCGGGCACGACCGCTGGCACGCCATCATCGACGCCACCGTGCGTCGCTTCCGCCCGATCGTGCTGACCGCGCTGGCCGCGGTGCTGGCGATGATCCCGCTGTCGCGCAGTGCGTTCTACGGCTCGATGGCGATCTCGATCATGGGCGGCCTGATCGTCGGCACCGTGCTGACCCTGGTGTTCCTGCCGGCGCTGTATGCGGCGTGGTTCCGGGTGAAGCCGGACGAGGCCAGGACCAGCGAAGGTTGATGGACGATGAAGCCGGCCGATGGCCGGCTTTTTCCTTTCGGCGCGATGGCCTGTCGTCTTCGCGGTACTGGCGAGTGCACAATGCACACCGGATTGTCTTCGGCCGCGCATGATGTCGCATCGTTTTTCCTCTCTGTTCGTTTCTGCTGCGGCCGTTGCCTTGTTGATGGCCGTCGCGCCGCCCGCGCAGGCGAACACTGCTGCCAGCTTCCAGCGCGATCTCGTCGAACTCCTGGAATGCCGTGCCTCACCGGCGACGGTGGAGGCGGTGACGACGGCGCTGCGGGGCGCACGGTACGGCTCGCCGCAGGAAGGTCCGGCCTATCTGCAGGGCTGGGGCTTCACACGCAGCAGTGACGAGGAGGACATGACGACCTTCATCGACATGCCGGCCGCGTTGACGGTGCACGGCATCACAACACGCCGCCTGCTGGCGGATGACAGGGGCTTTTCGATTCCCATCGATGCCGCGCAGCGTGCGCGCATTGTCAGCGAGACCGGACTGCGGCGTCGGTCGAGCACCCTGCGCGAGCCGTTCCAGGTGTGGTCAGCGCCCGCTGCAGCCGGCACTACGTCATCGCCCGGCGCGATCGTGGTGAGCAGCGATGGTGAGGGCTATCGGGTGGGCTGTGACTACCCTGGTCCGATGCGCGAGGCGCGCCTTCCACCCCGATTGCGCGAAACGGCCACGGCGGATGATATGGGCGCCGCGCTCGAATGTCGGGCGGACGACGCTGCCATGCGGCGCATCGCCAACCTGTGGGAGCGTGTCTCGGAACTGTCGCCGCTGGCATGGCCGGACAATGTCAGCGCGGTCGCCGAGCGTGAGTACCATGCCGATGGCCAGGAGATGCCCGTCATGGTCGTCACGCTGGAGCAGCCGGTGGCGTTGAAGGGTCTGCCTGCGCAGTCGCTCGTCCTCGCCTATGGAGGTTACTTCGCGGCGGACATGGGTGATGCGCCGCTGAAGGCGGTGCTCGATGCCGCCGGCCTGGGCGCGGCGGATCGGCAGGTAGAGGGGTATTGGAGGCGCGAAGCAACGCGGGAGGCGTCCTCCGGATACACACGCGTTCGGGCGTTCAGCCTCATACCCACCGACAGCGGCGCGGTGCTGGCCGGCTGTATGACCAGCGAGGTCCGCTCGGCGCACTGACCGCTGCGGTAAGACGCGCCGCAGGACGCAGCGGATGAATACCGCCGCGCCTCTTCAACGGTCCGCCTTCAGTAAACGCCCTGCGCCAGCATCGCATCGGCCACTTTGACGAAGCCGGCGATATTGGCGCCATCGACGTAGTTCACGCTGCCATCGGCACGCTTGCCGTGGCGCACGCAGTTGGCGTGGATATCCTTCATGATCCCGTGCAGACGCTCATCGACATCGGCGTGATGCCACGACAGGCGCTGCGCGTTCTGGCTCATCTCCAGCCCGGAAGTGGCCACGCCACCGGCGTTGCTGGCCTTGCCCGGGGCGTACAGGATGCCGGCCTTGAGGAAGACCTCCACCGCCTCCAGCGTGGCGGGCATGTTGGCGCCTTCGGCCACGCACAGCACGCCGTTGTCGACCAAAGCGCGGGCATCGTCTTCGTCCAGCTCGTTCTGGGTGGCGCAGGGCAGGGCGATCTCGGCCGGGATGCGCCAGGGACGCTTGCCGTCCAGGTACTCGAAGCGCGTGTCATCGGCCAGTTCGGACAGGCAGCCGCGACGTTCGTTGCGCAGTTCCATCACCTCCTGCAGGCCCGCTTCGTCGAAGCCGTCTCGGGCGTACAGCGTGCCGCCGGAATCGGAAAGCGTGAGTACTTTTGCGCCCAGTTCAATGGCCTTGATCGCCGCATGCTGGGCCACGTTGCCAGCGCCGGAAATCAACACCCTGGCGCCATCGGTATCGCGGCGGGCATGGTGCAGCATGTGCTCGACGAAGTAGACCGTGCCGAAGCCGGTCGCCTCCGGGCGCATCAGGCTGCCACCATAGGAGAGGCCTTTGCCGGTGAAGACGCAGGCGGCATTGTTGGTGAGCTTCTTCATCATGCCGGCCATGTAGCCGACCTCGCGCGCGCCCACGCCGATATCGCCCGCGGGCACGTCGGTGTCGGCACCGAGGTGGCGATGGAGCTCCAGCATCAAGGCCTGGCAGAAGCGCATCACTTCGGTGTCGCTGCGGCCCTTGGGATTGAAGTCCGAGCCGCCCTTGCCACCGCCCATCGGCAGGGTGGTGAGCGCGTTCTTCAGGGTCTGCTCGAACGCGAGGAACTTCAGGATCGACTGATTGACCGATGGATGAAAGCGCATGCCGCCCTTGAACGGGCCGATCGCCGAACTGTGCTGCACCCGCCAGCCGCGATTCACATGGATCTTGCCGGCATCATCGGCCCAGGCCACGCGAAACTGGATCACCCGCTCGGGCTCCACCAGCCGCTCCAGCAGGCCATGTTCCAGGTAGCGGGGATTGCGCTCCAGGAACGGCCACAGGCTTTGGATCGCTTCTTTGACGGCCTGCAGGAATTCCGGCTGGTGCGGATCGCGCTGGGCCACGTGGGCGAGAAAGTCGGCAGAGGAACGAGGGTTCAAAGGCTTTCCTTGTTGGGGGCCGGCCGCTGGCTGCGACGTGGCCGACGGGACAGGGAGGCCGTGCGGGATGTGGAAACACGAACGCGGCCCTCAGGCCGCGTTCGTGACGATCATTGCAGCTTGGCAAGGACCGCGTCGGTTGCTGCGGCGGTACTCACCGCAAAACCCTTGGCGGCGAGATCGGCGGTGAACACGCCGTCATCCAGCACGGCATACACCGCGGCCTCAACGCTAGCAGCCTCTTCGTCCAGCCCCAGTGAATGCCGCAGCAGCATCGCGGCGCTGAAGATCGTGGCATACGGATTGGCAATGCCCTTGCCGGCGATGTCCGGCGCCGAGCCGTGGATCGGCTCGTAGATGCCCACTGCGCCGGGCTCGCCCAGCGACGCCGATGGCAGCAGACCGAGCGAGCCGGCCAACATCGAGGCTTCATCAGTGAGGATGTCACCGAACATGTTCTCGGTCACGATCACGTCGTATTCGCGGGGCTTGGCCAGCAGGTGCATGGCCATCGAATCGACCAGTTGGTGCTCCAGTGCAACGTCCGGGAATTCCTCGCGGCCGATCCGCGCGGCGACATCGCGCCACAGACGCGAGGTTTCCAGCACGTTGGCCTTGTCCACCGAGGTGACCTTGCCGCGGCGGGTCTGGGCCAGGCGGAACGCGGTGCGCATCACGCGCTCGATCTCGCCCACGCTGTAGCTGCACAGGTCGCTGGCGGTGTCGGCGGTGCGGGTCTTCTCACCGAAGTAGATGCCGCCGGTCAGCTCACGCACGACCACGAAATCCACGCCCTCCAGCAGTTCGGCCTTGATCGGCGAGGCGCCAAGCGCGGCCGCGTGCGTGCGCACCGGGCGCAGGTTGGCGTACAGACCCAGCGCCTTGCGGATCGCCAGCAGGCCCTGCTCCGGGCGGACTTTGGCATTCGGGTCGGACCACTTCGGGCCGCCGACCGCGCCGAGCAGGATGGCGTCTGCCTTGCGGCACGCCTCCAGCGTAGTGGCCGGCAGCGGCTCGCCGTGGCGATCGATGGCGATGCCCCCGATATCGTGCTCCTGGAACCCGAAGGTGTGACCGAAACGGGTGGCGACGGCTTCCAGCACCGCCACGGCGGCAGCGGCGACTTCCGGACCGATGCCGTCACCCGGCAATACGACAATCTCAGCGTGCATGTTCACTCTCGTAACGTTCAATGTCAGGGGTACGACCCAACAGATACCCCAATTGGTCCACCCCTTCCAGCAGGCAGGTCTGCGAGAAGCCGTCCAGCGGGAAGGCATACACGCGTCCATCGGGGGTGCGCAGTTCGCGCGCGGCCACGTCGATGGTCAGTTCGTCATCCGGACGCTGCATCAGGGTCTGCACATCGGCCTCGTCCAGCACGATCGGCAGCAGGCCGTTCTTCAGCGAATTGCCGCGGAAGATATCGGCGATCTCGCTGCTGACGATGGCGCGCAGGCCCAGGTCGGTCAGTGCCCACGGCGCATGCTCGCGCGAGGAGCCGCAGCCGAAGTTGCGCCCGGCCAGCAGGATGCTGCGCCCGGCGTTGCGTGGCTGGTTGAAGGCGAATGCCGGGTTCGGCACGCCCTCGCTCTGCCAGCGCCAGTCGTTGAAGGCATGCTTGCCCAGGCCGGCGCGCTCGGTGGTGGACAGGAACCGCGCCGGGATGATCTGGTCGGTGTCGATATTGGTCTCGCGCAGCACCACGCTGGTCGAGGTCAGGGTACGGAAGCCGCTCATCAGGCCACCTCCTGGGCGGCATACAGTTCGCGTGGGTCGGACACCCGTCCGTTCACCGCGGCCCAGGCGGCCGTCATCGGCGAGGCCAGCAGCGTGCGCGAACCGGGGCCTTGGCGGCCTTCGAAATTGCGGTTGCTGGTGCTGACCGCCAGTTGTCCCGGCGCGACCAGATCACCGTTCATGGCGATGCACATCGAGCAGCCCGGCTCGCGCCATTCGGCACCGGCCGCGCGCACCACCACGTCGATGCCCTCGGCCTCGGCCTGGCGCTTGACGATCTCCGAACCGGGCACCACCAGCATGCGCACGCCATCGGCGACCCGGCGGCCCTGCAGCACCTGCGCCACTTCGCGCATGTCGCTCAGGCGGCCGTTGGTGCACGAACCGACGAAGACCACATCCACCGGGGTGCCGGCCAGGGTCTGCCCGGCGTGGAAGTGCATGTAGTCCAGGCCTTTCTGGTCGGCGGCATCGTTGGCCGCCGGGATCGGCTGGTCCACCGCGATCGCCGTGCCGGGGTGGGTGCCCCAGGTCAGGGTGGGGCGGATGTCGGCGGCCTCGATGTGGACCTCCGCGTCGAAGCGCGCGCCCGCATCGCTGCGCAGCTGCGACCACGCGGCCACGGCGGCGTCGAAGTCGGCGCCCTTGGGGCCGCGCGGGGTGTTGGCGACCCAGTCGAAGGTGGTCTGGTCGGGGGCGACCATGCCGGCGCGTGCACCCGCCTCGATGGACATGTTGCACAATGTCATGCGCTGCTCCATGTCCATCGCCTCGATGGCGCTGCCGCGGAACTCCAGCACGTGGCCGGTGCCACCGTTGACGCCGATCACGCCGATGATGTGCAGCACCACGTCCTTGGCGCCCACGCCCACCGGCAGCACGCCGTCAACGGTGATGGCCATGGTCTTTGCCTTGCGCTGCAGCAGGCACTGGGTGGCCAGCACGTGGCCCACTTCGCTGGTGCCGATGCCGAAGGCCAGCGCGCCGAACGCACCGTGGGTGGAGGTGTGGCTGTCGCCGCAGACGATGGTCATGCCCGGCTGGGTGAAGCCCTGCTCGGGCGCGATCACGTGCACGATGCCGCGGCTGGCCGACTGCAGGTCGAACAGCTCGATGCCGTGTTCGGCACAGTTGCGCGCCAGCATTACCACCTGCGCTTCGGAGGCGGCGCTGGCGTAGGGAAGCTTGCCGTCGGGGCCAGCCGGCAGGGTCGGGGTGGAGTGGTCCATGGTGGCCTTGGTCCGGTCCGGGCGGCGCGGCGCCAGGCCGCGCTCGCGCAGTTCGGTGAAGGCCTGCGGCGAGGTCACTTCGTGGATCAGGTGCAGGTCGACGTACAGCACGGCGGGCGCGCTGTCCGATTCGGGCACGACGATGTGGGCGTCCCACAGTTTGTCGTACAGGGTGCGGGGAGCTGGGGTCATGGAATGGCCTTGCTGTGTGCGTGTCAAAGATGGATCAAACAGTGCGCAGGCGCGCGTCGAAGCGCAGCCGCACGTAATCGGCGGTCCACTGGCCGCGTCCGTCGCACTGGGTCGGTTCGAGCAGCGCAACTGCCGCGTCGATGACGTGCTGGCGCTGCGTGGCGTCCAGACCGGCCAGGAACGGGGAGGCGAAGGTCCGCAACCAGCCGCGCATGCCGGTGGGCAGTGCGGTGGGACGCACCTGCGACTCGATGTAGCGCACCTGGAAGCCGTGCGCGCGCAGGCGATCGGCATAGTCGTCGGCGGTGGGGAAGTACCACGGGAAGGCGGGGATCGCGTGGCCGTTGCTGCACAGGGCGGCCTGCAGCGCGCTGGTGATGGCCACCACGTTGCCGTGCCCGCCCATCTCGGCGACGAAGCGGCCGCCCGGCTTCAACGCGCGGGCGACGCCGGCGATCACCTGGTCGGCGCCGCGCATCCAGTGCAGGGCAGCGTTGCTGAACACCGCATCGAAATCGCGGTCGAAGGTCATGGCATGGGCATCCATGACGTGCGCCTCGATGCCGCGTGCGCGCGCACCGCCGATCAGCTCCGGCGAGGCGTCCACGCCGGTGATGTGTGCGCCGCCGAGCGCCAGGTCGAAGCTCAGCACGCCGTCGCCGCAGCCCAGGTCGAGGATGCGTTCACCGCGCTGCGGATCGAGCAGCCGCGCTACCGCACCGCCGAGCACGGGCACGAAGCCGGCGTCGATGGCGTAGTCGTGGGCGTTCCACGGGTGGGCATCCATGCCGGAGGTGTCGAAGCTGTCGAAGGCGCTCATGGAAACTCCTTATGCCGCGGCGCTGGCCGCGGGTTGTTCGGCGGTGGCGTTGCGCTGGCGCAGCAGGCGGTTGGCGACGTCCAGCCAGGCCAGTGCGGACGCTTCGATGATGTCGCGGCTGGTGCCGGTGCCTTCGTACTCCACGCCCTCGTGGCGCACGCTCAGGTTGGCCTCGCCGCGTGCATCGGCGCCGATGCCCACGCTGTGCACGTGGTAACTGTCCAGCATCAGCTGCACGCCGGTGGCTGCCGACAGCGCGCCGAACAGCGCATCCACCGGACCATCACCCTGCGAGGTTTCGGCCACGCGGTTGCCGTCCGGGTCGGACAGCTCCACCAGGGCGTTGGCGCGGCTGCCCACGTCGCTGATGGTCATCGACGCCAGGCGGTAGCCGTTCTGGGTGGCGCTGCCCTGCATCAACACCTGCAGGTCGGCGTCGGTGACCACGCGCTGCTGCTCGCACAGCGCCTTGAACTGCTCGAAGACATGCTTCAGTTCTTCCTCGTACAGACAGAAGCCCAGCGCACGCAGGCGCTGTTCGACCGCGGCGCGGCCACTGTGGCGGCCCAGCACCATCTGCGAGGATTCCCAGCCCACGTCTTCCGGGCGCATGATTTCGTAGGTGCCGCGGTGGCGCAGCATGCCGTGCTGGTGGATGCCCGACTCGTGCGCGAATGCGTTGGCGCCCACGATCGCCTTGTTGCGCTGGACCGGCATGCCGACCAGGCGCTGCAGCAGCTGCGAGGTGGATACGATGCGCGGGGTGTTGATGCGGGTGTCTTCCTCGTAGAAGGCGTTGCGCACCTTCAGCACCATGGCGATTTCTTCCAGCGAGCAGTTGCCGGCGCGCTCGCCAATGCCGTTGATGGTGCACTCCACCTGACGCGCGCCGCCTTCGATGGCGGCCAGCGAGTTGGCCACGGCCAGACCCAGGTCGTTGTGGCAGTGCGCACTGAAGATGATACGGTCGCTGTCGGGCACCTGGTGTGAGCTACCGCGTCCTGCGGCCACACCACTTGCACATCCCTGTGCGACGCCGGCGATCACCCGCTGGAACATGCCGCGGATCTCTTCGGGGGTGGTGAAGCCCACGGTGTCGGGCAGGTTGATGGTGGTGGCACCGGCGGCCACGGCCACGCGGGCCACTTCGATCAGGAAGTCTTCTTCGGTGCGGGTGGCATCCTCGGCGGAGAATTCCACGTCGTCCACGTAACCGCGGGCCAGGCTGACGTGCTTGTGCACCGATTCCAGCACCTGCTCGCGGCTCATGCGCAGCTTGTGCTCGCGGTGCAGGGGGCTGGTCGACAGGAACAGGTGCAGCCGCGGATGGGCGGCCGCCTCCAGCGCCTTGGCCGAGGTTTCGATGTCGGTCGCCAGGCAGCGCGACAGCACCGCCAGGGTGGTCTGGCGCAGTTCGCGGCCGATCAGCGTCATGGCTTCGCGGTCGGACTGCGAGCTGGCCGGAAAGCCGGTCTCGATGATGTCCACGCCCAGCTCGGCCAGGGCGCGGGCCATCACCAGCTTCTGCGGCGGGGTCATGCTGCAGCCGGGGGATTGCTCGCCGTCGCGCAGGGTGGTGTCGAAAATTCTAATGCGGGGGGAGTTGGGCGTGGTCACCAGGAGGTCTCCTCGACAGCGATGTCGGATGGGGTCACAAAGGAAGGGGAAGCAGCGGGAATCTTGGGTGGGGCGAGCGCGGTGGGCAGCGGTAGTCGCGTTCGCTCGCTGGCACGGCGGCGGGGTTTGCGCGGGGGGCGCGGGCGGATGTCGGCCAGCAGCTGGGCCAGCACCATCGCGTCGATGTTGCCGCCGCTGACCACCGCGCACTTGCGCTTGCCGGCCACGCGGCGGCCGGCCGCCAGCGCCAGGGCACCGGCGCCTTCGGCGATGACATGTTCTTCCAGGGCCAGCCGCACCAGGGTTTCGCGCAGCTCGGCCTCGCGCACGATCACCACATCGTCCAGCAGCGCGCTGCACAGCTTGCGGGTCAGGAAGCCGGGAATCTTCACCTTGACGCCGTCGGCCAGGGTGGCCACCGGGGTGATCTCCCGGATGTCGCCGCGGATGGCGCGGGCCATCGAATCGACGCCTTCGACCTGTGCACCGACGATGCGCACGCCCTGCGATTTCAGCGCCAGCGCCACGCCCGACGCCAGGCCACCGCCGCCGATCGGCACGATCACCACATCAGGTGCATGCGGCGCCAGCTCGATGCCCAAGGTCCCCTGGCCGGCGATCACGTCCGGGTCGTCGAACGCGGACAGGAAGCGGTAGCCGTGCTGGTCGGCCAGCCCACGCGCGAAGGCATAGGCCTCGTCGTAGCTGGTGCCGTGCTGGCGCACGGTGGCGCCCCAGTGGGCCACGCCGGCGATCTTGGTCGCCGGTGCGCCGTGCGGCATCACCGTGATCGCCGGAATGTTCAGGCGGTAGGCGGCCCAGGCCACGCCCTGGGCGTGGTTGCCGGCCGAGGCGCAGATCACCGGGCGGTCGTCACCGCGTTCGCGCCCGGCCAGCAGCGCGTTCAATGCGCCGCGCACCTTGTAGGAGCCGGTGCGCTGCAGGTTCTCCAGCTTCAGCCACACCCCGAAGCGCTCGGCGTAGTGCAGCGGCGTGGGCGGCAGATAGCGGCGCAGCCGCGCCTGCGCGGCCAACACATCGGCGACGCTTACGTCGCCTACGTCCGGTTCCTGCGGGGTACGGCTAGCCGGCATCACGCACCCGGCCATGGTGATCGTCGCGGCGCGGTACGCGCTGCGACGGCGCACGGTGCGACGTACGACCAAGAAGAGACCTCCGTACCGGCACCGATGCAACGGTGCGGGCGTTCATGCGGATACTCCGGGTTCCAGCGCGCTGATGCGCACCGAGACACAGTCGTAGATCTTCTCGATCTGGCGGCACAGGGTTTCCGGCGGACGGCTGCTGTCCACCACCATCTGCAGGTGCCAGCGGCCGTTGTCGGCCGCGTTGGGCGCACCGGCGATCGCGCGCGGCGCGAAGCCGCGGCGTTCGGCCATACCGATCACGCGCAGCAGCGCGCCCTCGGCGGGTACCAGCACCAGGTCAAGCCGGTATTGCATTGGGGAACTCCTGGGACTGATGGGCAGGGTTGCTTTCCAGCATGGTGCTGTTGGCGTTGTTGGGCGGCACCAGCGGCCACACGTTGGCGCGGGCATCGATGGCCACGTGCAGCAACGCCGGGCCCGGCTGAGCCAGCAGCGCGGCCAGGCCGCCCTCGACGTCGTCGCGGGCCTCGATGCGCGTGGCGGGAATGCCGAACACCTGGGCCAGGGCGGCGAAGTCCGGGTTGTCGGACAGATCGATCTCGCTGTATCGCTCGGCGAAGAACAGCTCCTGCCACTGGCGCACCATGCCCAGCGAACTGTTGTCCAGCAGCACGATCTTCACCGGCAGGCGGCATCGCGCGATGGTGGCCAGCTCCTGCACGTTCATCATGAAACTGCCATCGCCGGACACCAGTACCACAGTGCGGTCGGGGCAGGCGAACTGCGCGCCCATCGCCGCCGGCAGGCCGAAGCCCATGGTGCCCAGTGCGCCGCTGGTCAGGTGGTTGCGCGGGTGGTTGAAGCGGCAGTGCTGGGCCACCCACATCTGGTGCTGACCCACATCGCAGGCAATGATCGCGTCGCTCGGGGCCAGCTCGCTCAGGCGCTTCAGCAGCGCCGGGGCGTAGATGTGCTTGCCCGGTGCGTCGTAGCGGGCGGCGAAGCGTTCGCGGTGGGTGCCGCAGCGCTTGCGCCAGGCCTCCTGCGACGCCGGCGTGGTGGCCGCGGCGGTCAATGCACGCAGCGCATTGCCCACGTTGCCCGGCACGGCGATGTCGGCACTGCGCAGCTTGGAGATCTCATACGCATCGGCGTCGATGTGGATGACCCGCGCGAACGGGGCGAACTCGTTCAACTTGCCGGTGGCGCGGTCGTCGAAACGCGCGCCGACCACAATCAGCAGGTCGCTTTCCTGCACGGCCATGTTGGCGGCGCGGGTGCCGTGCATGCCCAGCATGCCCAGGTAATGCGGATGCTGCGGCGGCAGCGCGCCCAGCCCGCGCAGGGTCAGCACGGTGGGGATCGCGCTGGCGTCGACGAAGGCACGGAAGTCCTCCACCGCATCGCCCAGCGCCACACCGCCACCGGCGTAGATCACCGGCTTCTCGGCGGCGGCAATGGCGGCAATGGCCTGCGCCACCGCCTCCTGCTGCGGTGCCGGCGGCGGGCTCACCGTGGCCGGTGCATGCGCCGGCAGGTGCGAGGCATCGGCGATCTGCACGTCCTTGGGCAGGTCGATCAGCACCGGCCCGGGGCGACCCTCGCGGGCGATGCGGAAGGCTTCGCTGACCACGCGCGGCAGGTCGTCCACCGAGCGCACCAGCCAGCTGTGCTTGACGATCGGCATGGTCAGACCGAACACGTCCAGTTCCTGGAACGCGTCGGTGCCCAGCAGCGGGGTGGCGACCTGGCCGGTGATGCAGACCATCGGCACCGAATCCAGCATCGCATCGGCGATGCCGGTGACCAGGTTCGACGCGCCGGGGCCGGAGGTGGCAACACACACGCCGACCTGACCGCTGGCGCGGGCATAGCCGTTGGCGGCCAGGGCCGCGCCCTGTTCGTGGCGGACCAGGATGTGCTTCAGCCCTGAATCCACCAGGGCGTCGTAGAACGGCATGATGGTGCCGCCGGGGTAGCCGAACAGCGTATGCACGCCCTCGGCTTCCAGGGCCTGCGTCAACCAGCGTGCGCCGTTGCGGGGCGCGGTGCTGTGTGCGGAGGTGTTCATGCGGTGACCTTTACGAAAGCGGGTGGGGGAGCCGCGCGGTTACGCGGCTTGACTTTGCAACCAGACCATCTTGGCGCGCAGTTCCTTGCCTACCTTCTCGATCGGGTGCTCCAGGTCGGCCTGCTTGAACTTGTTGTAGTTGGGCAGGCCCGCTTCGTACTCGGCCACCCAGTTCTTGGTAAAGGTGCCGTTCTGGATGTCGGTCAGCACGTCCTTCATGCGCGCCTTGGTGCCGGCATCGATGACGCGCGGGCCGCTGACGTAGTCGCCGTACTGCGCGGTCTCGGAGATGAATTCCAGCATGCGGGTGATGCCGCCTTCGTAGAACAGGTCCACGATCAACTTCAGTTCGTGCAGGACTTCGTAGTAGGCGATTTCCGGCTGGTAGCCGGCTTCCACCAGCGTTTCAAAGCCCGCCTGGACCAGCGCCGAGGCACCGCCGCACAGCACTGCCTGCTCGCCGAACAGATCGGTTTCGGTCTCTTCCTTGAACGTGGTCTGGATCAGGTTGGCGCGTGCGCCGCCCAGGCCGGCCGCATAGGCCAGCGCGTACTCGGCGGCCTTGCCGCTCCTGTCCTGGTAGACCGCCCAGATGCACGGCACGCCCCGGCCGATTTCGTACTCACGGCGCACCAGCGCACCCGGCCCCTTGGGCGCGACCAGCACCACGTCCAGGTCGTCGCGTGGCTTGATCATGTCGAAATGCACATTCAGGCCATGCGCGAACAGCAGCACCGCGCCCTGTTTCATGTTCGGGGCGAGCACGTCCTCGTAGAGTTTCTTCTGCACCATGTCCGGGGTCAGCACGGCCACCAGATCCGCATCCTTGACCGCCTCGGCCGGGGCCTTGACGGTGAAGCCATCGGCCTGCGCCTTGACCTCGGTGGGGCCACCCGGGCGCAGCCCGATGACAACGTCGAAGCCGGATTCACGCAGGTTCAGTGCGTGGGCGCGGCCCTGGCTGCCGTAGCCGACAACAGCGATCTTGATCTGGGGCAGGTCGTTGGTGCTCATGGGGGAGGTCCTTTGGCGGAAATAAAAAGATGGCCGACGGTCAGCGACGCGTCGGCCAGTCAGGGGAAGGGGTGGCACGCGCAGCGCCACAACCGCACGCATCCGCCGTGGGAGCGGTGGGCGTGAAGACGGTGGTGGCGGACGGGCGGGTCATGGCGGGAAGGGCAACTCGGGAAGGGGGAGGAAAATGAGGGGGCTCTGAAACGAAAAAACCCGCACCTGGGTGGGTGCGGGTTTTGATGGATACCTGGCAGTCTTGCTTACACGCCGGTCCATCCCGCACCTATTGGTTGGGTAATAAGTACGAGGACAAGAAGCGAACGGATCGACGCCCCGCCGGTGTCGGCGTGCTCGATGGATTCGCGGATGGCTGTGCGCTGCAACATGAGATCGAGAAAACCACAGCCGTTTTAAGGCTGTCAACCCTGGCGGGCATATTTCCAACAGTTTCGCCTGCATCCAGCGTAAAGCCCCGCCACGCAAGGATGGTTGCGGGTGAAATCGTTGCGGTGAACCCGAATTCACTATTTTGCAGGCACGTTCTGCGCGGATTTCGTCGCCGATTCCGTGCGTGGCATGACCATTGTGGGATGCCATCGAGGCCGCTCTGCCGCCACTATCGGTGTGGCTACCACCCATCAGGAACCACCCCGTGTCCCGACGTCTTGCCCGCGGCCTGCTTGCCGCCGCCGTGCTGTGTGCCCTTCCCATCGCCGCCAGTGCCGCCGACCGCGTCACCGGCCATCCCTTCGCCACCCGCTCGGAGGTGATCGCCCCGCACGCGATGGCCGCCACCTCGCAGCCGCTGGCGACCCAGATCGCGCTGGATGTGATGAAGGGCGGCGGCTCGGCCGTGGACGCGGCGATCGCCGCCAACGCCGCACTGGGTCTGATGGAGCCGACCGGCAACGGCGTCGGCGGCGACCTGTTCGCCATCGTGTGGGACCCCAAGACCCAGAAGCTTTACGGCTACAACGGCTCGGGCCGGTCGCCCAAGTCGCTCACCCTGGCCGAGTTCCAGCGCCGCGGCCTGAAGGAGATCCCGGCCACCGGCCCGCTGCCGGTCTCGGTGCCGGGCGCGGTGGACGGCTGGTTCGCGCTGCACGAGCGCTTCGGCCGCAAGCCGATGGCCGACAACCTGGCCCCGGCCATCCGCTACGCCCGCGAGGGCCATCCGGTGGCCGAGGTGATCGCCTACTACTGGGACCGCTCGGTGCCCAAGCTGTCGCAGTACCCGGGCTTCAAGGAACAGTTCACCGTCAACGGGCATGCGCCGCGCAAGGGCGAGATGTGGAAGAACCCGAACCTGGCCAATACCCTGGAGCAGATTGGCCGCGGTGGCCGCGATGCCTTCTACAAGGGCGACATCGCCCGCACCATCGGCAGCTACTTCAAGGCCAACGGCGGCTACCTGAGCTACGAGGACATGGCCAGCCACCACGGTGAGTGGGTGGAACCGGTGAGCAGCAACTACCGCGGCTACGACGTCTGGGAGCTGCCGCCCAACAGCCAGGGCATCGCGGCGCTGCAGATCCTGAACGTGCTGGAGGGCTACGACTTTTCGAAGATCCCCTTCGGCTCGCCCGAGCACGTGCACCTGTTCGTGGAAGCCAAGAAGCTGGCCTTCGCCGACCGCGCGCGCTTCTACACCGACCCGGCATTCCACCCGGCACCGGTGGAACGGCTGGTCTCGAAGGGTTACGCGGCGCAGCGGCGTGCGTTGATCTCGATGGACAAGGCCCTGCGCGAAGTGCAGCCGGGCACGCCGAAGCAGCTGCAGGAAGGCGACACGATCTACATGACCGTCGCCGACGCGGACGGGATGATGGTGTCGCTGATCCAGTCCAACTACCGCGGCATGGGCAGTGGCATGGCGCCCCCGGGGCTGGGCTTCATCCTGCAGGACCGCGGTGAGATGTTCGTCCTGCAGAAGGACCAACCGAACGGCTACGCGCCGGGCAAGCGCCCGTTCCAGACCATCATTCCCGGCTTCGTGACCAAGGACGGCAAGCCCTGGATGAGCTTCGGGGTGATGGGTGGGGCGATGCAGCCGCAGGGGCACGCGCAGATCGTGATGAACATGGTCGACTTCGGCATGAACCTGCAGGAAGCCGGCGATGCGCCGCGCATCCAGCACGAAGGCTCGACCGAACCGACCGGGCAGGCCACGGCGATGAGCGACGGTGGCGAAGTCAACCTGGAAACCGGCTTCCCGTACGAAACGGTGCGCGCCCTGATGCGCAAGGGCCACCGCGTCACCTTCGCCGACGGTCCCTACGGCGGCTACCAGGCCATCCTGCGCGACCCGGACACGGGCGTGTACTACGGCGCCTCAGAAAGCCGCAAAGACGGCCAGGCCGCAGGCTACTAAATCAACGCGGCGGGGTAGAGCCGACCGTTGGTCGGCTGGCCGCGCAACGCGCGGCTGCTCTCCTCCACTCACCGACCCACTGTCAGAGGGGCGCGGTGGGTGGGTTGGCGGGACCCTGAGCCGCATGGATGCGGCGACGGAGCTTACATGGGTGAGGGCACATTGCTTGCGAGGCACTGCCTCGCATGTGCCCGAACGCACAGCCGCCAGCGGCTGGGCCGGGCCGCGGAGCGGGACTTGCAGCGTGTCCCGCCAACCCATCCACCGCGACCCTGCCACCGACAGGGCAACGGTGTAACCCCTACGGCGCCCGCGCCGCCTCATCCCGCGTCTCTTCCTGCGCGGCGATCTCCCGCTCGATCCACGCGTCCATCATTCGCCGCGCCCGCTGCGCACGCCGGCGCTGCAGCGCGTACTCCATGTCCAGCACCCGGTACAGCGACCACATCACCAGCAGCATCAACAGCGCGAACGGCAAGGCTGCAATCGTGATCATGCCCTGCAGCGCGGTCAGCCCACCGGCCAGCAGCAACACGCCGGCAATCAGCGCGATCGCCACCCCCCACACCATCCGCCGCGCCAACGGCGGATCGCCCGCATCCTCGGTGGACATCGTGGCCAGCACCAGCACCGCCGAGTCGGCCGAGGTCACGAAGAAGATGATCAACAACACCAATGCGACAACCGACAGCAGCATCGGCATCGGCAGGCTGTCGAACATCGTGAACAGCACCGTCTCATAGCCGTTGCCCAGCGCCTGCGCCAGGTCCACGTGGCCGAAGATCTGCGACCACAGCGCCGTGCCGCCAAACACCGAGAACCACAGGAAGCCCAGCACGCTCGGTGCGATCACCACGCCCAGCACGAACTCGCGGATGCTGCGCCCGCGCGACACCCGCGCAATGAACGAGCCCACGAACGGCGCCCACGCGATCCACCAGGCCCAGTAGAAGATGGTCCAGTCGGCCACCCACGTGCTGCCCGAGAACGGCGACATGCGCAGACTCATCGTCACCAGCGAATTCAGATACGACCCGATGGTGGTGGTGAACGTGTCGAAGATGAATCCGGTGGGCCCCAGCACCATCACCAGCGCCAGCAATACCGCCGCCAGTCCCAGGTTGAAGTTGGACAGCCACTTGATGCCGCGGTTCACCCCGCTGGTGGTGGAGGCCATGTACAGCACGAACGCCACCGCGATGATGGTCAGCTGCACCGGAATCGAATCCTGGATGCCGAACACGCGGTGCAGGCCGGCCGCAATCTGGATCGTACCGAAGCCCAGCGTGGTGGCCACGCCGATCGCGGTGGCCACCACCGCCGCCACGTTCACCACCGTGCCCATCCAGCCCCGGTGATGCGCGCCGATGATCGGCTGCAACAGATCACTGATCAGGCCGCGACCGTTGCGGTTGAACTGGAACCACGCCATGGCCAGCCCGATCAGCGCATAGATCGCCCACGGATGCAGGCCCCAGTGGAAGAACGCGTAGCGCATCGACGCACGGGCCGCTTCCATGCTCTGCGGTGCCAGCCCTTCCGGCGGCTTGACGAAGTGCGAGATCGGCTCGGCCGCGCCCCAGAACACCAGGCCGATCCCCATGCCGGCGGCAAACAGCATCGACATCCAGCTGGCGTTGGAAAAATCCGGCTCGGCGTCTTCGCCGCCGATGCGCAGCGAGCCCAGCCGCCCGAACGCCAGGTACATCAGGAACGACAGCGTGATGAACACCACCAGCAGGTACAGCCAGCCGGTGCTGCGGATGATGTGGCCCAGGCCACTCTGGATCACGTCGTTGAAGGGGCCGGGCGCGAGGCCGGCGATCAGCACCAATGCAATGATCAGTGCGATGGAAATGCGAAACACCATGGAGGAGTTTCTCCGTACAAAGGGGGCGAGCGAATGCCTGCCGTCTCCAGCGCTGCCGAGGCGGCGACTGGGGCGATTCAAGCCGGTCGATGCCGGTTGCGGAACTCCAGAGCGGACCAGCCAGACGGCCGTTCCGCGCCGCAGCATTCTAGCCGATGGCAGATCAGCGCCTTTTTCACGTTCTTGCCCCGTAAGCGTGGCACCGCGCCGGGCACGGCAATTGCGTCAGGGTTGTGGTCTAATTCGCCCCGAAGCGGGGGTACCGCGGCCCAGTGGCCACGGTTGAGACAGTCCCTTCGAACCTGATCCGGTTGATACCGGCGTAGGGATGCTTCGCAATGCTGACGCACTGCGCCGTAGGGCTGCCCCGCCCGAAGACCGCCCGTGTTGCGTCCGTCGTGCGCCGCCGCTTCGTCCGTTCCGCCTATTCCTGGGCGGAACCCGATCCAGGACGAAGTCATGAACGCAGTGCTTTCCTCCCTGCAGCAGCAGGCCCAGCAATTGTCCGAATCGGTTACCCGACCGATTCCCGGTTCGCGCAAGATCCATGTGCCCGGCTCACGCAGCGACCTGCAGGTGCCCATGCGCGAGATCGTGCTGACCCGCACGCCAACCCTGTTTGGTGGGGAAGAGAACGCGCCGGTCACCGTGTATGACACCTCCGGCCCGTATACCGACCCGAATGCGCGCATCGACCTCTCCTGCGGCCTGCCGCCGTTGCGGGCCGGCTGGGTGGCCGAGCGGGGCGACACCGAACTGCTGCACGGCCTGAGCTCCAGCTTCGGGCGGGCACGCGAAATCGATGCGCGCCTGGACGCGGTGCGTTTTCCGTCGCGGCTGCAGCCACGCCGTGCGGTGGCCGGTGCCAACGTCACCCAGATGCACTACGCACGGCGCGGCATCATCACCCCGGAAATGGAATTCGTGGCCATCCGCGAGAACCAGCGCATCGAGGCCATCGGCGATGCCGCGCTGCTCAGGCAGCATCCCGGGGAGTCCTTCGGCGCGTCGATCCCCACGCGCATCACGCCCGAATTCGTGCGCGAGGAGATCGCCCGCGGCCGCGCGGTACTGCCCAACAACATCAACCACCCGGAAAGCGAGCCGATGATCATCGGCCGCAACTTCCTGACCAAGATCAACGCCAACATCGGCAACAGCGCGGTGTCGTCGGGCATCGCCGAGGAAGTGGAAAAGCTGGTGTGGGCGATCCGCTGGGGCGGCGACACGGTAATGGACCTCTCCACCGGCAAGCACATCCACGAAACCCGCGAGTGGATCCTGCGCAACTCGCCGGTGGCGATCGGCACCGTGCCGATCTACCAGGCGCTGGAGAAGGTGGATGGCCGCGCCGAGGAACTCACCTGGGAGATCTTCCGCGACACCCTGATCGAACAGGCCGAGCAGGGCGTGGACTACTTCACCATCCACGCCGGCGTGCTGCTGCGCTACGTGCCGCTGACCGCCAGGCGCGTGACCGGCATCGTCTCGCGCGGTGGCAGCATCCTGGCCAAGTGGTGCCTGGCCCACCACAAGGAGAACTTCCTCTACACGCACTTCGAGGACATCTGCGAGATCATGAAGGCCTACGACGTGACCTTCTCGCTCGGCGACGGCCTGCGCCCCGGCTGCATTGCCGATGCCAACGATGCCGCACAGTTCGGTGAACTGGAAACCCTCGGCGAGTTGACCAAAATCGCCTGGAAGCACGACGTGCAGACCATGATCGAAGGCCCGGGCCACGTGCCCATGCAGCTGATCAAGGAGAACATGGACAAGCAGCTGCGCGAATGCGGCGAGGCGCCGTTCTACACGCTGGGGCCGCTCACCACCGACATCGCGCCGGGCTACGACCACATCACCAGCGCGATCGGCGCGGCCATGATCGGCTGGTACGGCACCGCGATGCTCTGCTATGTCACGCCGAAGGAACACCTCGGCCTGCCCAACCGCCAGGACGTGCGCGACGGCATCATGGCCTACCGCATCGCCGCGCATGCCTCGGACCTGGCCAAGGGCCATCCCGGCGCGCAGGTGCGCGACAACGCACTGAGCAAGGCGCGCTTCGAGTTCCGCTGGGAAGACCAGTTCCACCTCGGGCTGGATCCGGAGAGGGCCAAGGAATTCCACGATGAAACCCTGCCCAAGGACGCGCACAAGCTGGCCCACTTCTGTTCGATGTGCGGCCCGCACTTCTGCTCGATGAAGATCACCCAGGACGTGCGCGATTACGCGGCCGAACACGGTCTGTCCGAGCAGGACGCGATCGAGGAGGGCATGGCGGACAAGTCGGCCCAGTTCCGCGACCTCGGCGCGCAGGTGTACCGGCAGGAATGAGGGGGGCGCCGGGGCGGCGGGCCGTCGCCCCGGTACTCATGCGGCAAGGGCGGCCGGCGCGCTAAGCTCGGCGGCGAACGGGGCAAGGAAGGGATCTGGCATGGCAATCGCACGTACCACCAAGTGGCTGGCCATCGCACGGCGGCATCCGTCGGCGTGGTTGCTGGCCGTGCAGTTGCTGGGCGTGCTGCTGTACCCGGCGATGGACGAAGCCGGGGCCAGCCGGGCGGTGTTCGGTGCGTTCGGCATTGCCGTGCTCGGCCTGGCCCTGTGGGTGGTGCGGCGCAGCCCGTTGGGCATGTGGGTGGCGCTGCTGCTGGCCATCCCGGCGGTGGTGTTCTCCATCGCCGGGGCACTGCTCGACCGGCCCGGGCTCACTACCACCGCCCAGTTGCTGGAATGCCTGCTGTATTTCTATACCGCCGGCAGCCTGACGGCCTACATGCTCCAGGACCACAAGGTCACCCGCGACGAGCTGTTCGCGGCCGGGGCAACGTTCACCCTGTTGGCGTGGGCATTCGCGTTTGCCTTCTCGGTTTGCCAGCAGTGGTACCCGGGCAGTTTCCTGGCGACCAGCGAGAGCGAATTGCGCACCTGGATGGAGCTTCTTTATCTCAGCTTCAGCTTGCTGTCCGGGGTGGGGTTGAGCGATGTGGTGCCGGTGCATCCGCAGGCCCGCGCACTGGTCATGCTGGAGCAGTTTGCAGGCGTGATGTACGTGGCTTTGGTGGTTTCGCGACTGGTCGGGCTGACCATCCTCAAGCGTGGACAAAGCTGAATCGCAGATAAAAAAATCGCGCCCGAAGGCGCGAATGTTGACGCGATTTATGTGAATTCGTCGGCGAGAGAGAGCCTGATGTTGGCCGCACGCACAGGCGCGGTTAACCGGCATAGGCTAGTATTCGCGCGCTTCAGTTGTTTTACGGTTTGCGCTGATGGCATGTGCGGAATCTGGCGGTTCGTTCGATCGGTGTCGGTTGTGATGAATGCTGCGTTCCTGTTGTTCTGCAGTCCTTCGTACCACTGGAATGATCAGCAACATTAGTGAGCCTCCTTCGGCCGATGTCGTGCGTATCGGCAGCTGCACCGTCACGTTGTCCTCGCGCGAGGTAACGGTGCCCGGTGCGCGTCGCGTGCGCCGGCTTACCCCGAAGGCGCTGGGTGTACTGAAAGCGTTGCTGCGTTCCCCCGGTGCAGTGGTCACCCGCGACGAACTGTTCGCCGAGGTGTGGCCCGACACGCTGCCCACCAATGATGTGCTCACCCAGGCGGTCACCCAGCTGCGCAAGGCGTTTGCCAGCGACGACGGCGACGGCACCGCATACATCGAAACCATCGCCAAGACCGGTTACCGCCTGCTGGTGCCGGTACGCATGCTGGCCGACGAATCGGTTGTGCCGGCCCCCGCCGAACCGGACGTGGCGCCCGCCGCCAACGCAGTAACCCCTGTGCCAGCGCCCACCGCAACGGGTGCGGCACCGGCGTCGGTGCGCAGCCGCTGGCGGCGCAACCGTCGCTACGTGCTGCTGGCCGTTGGGCTGGCCATGCTGGTGGCGTTGCTGGTGATGGCCGCATTGCTGCTGCAGCGCCCGTCGGCGGAGCCCGGGTCCAGCGGCGTGCTGGAGGATGGCAGCCGGGTGATCGGCAGCCCGCAGCGGCCGTACCGGCTGATCACCGCCACGGCCGGGTTCGAGACCTATCCCACGCTGTCACCGGACGGCTCGCAGGTTGCCTACGAGGCCGACAGCAGCGCCCGCAACGGCAGCACGGTGAAGGTGCAGACCTCCGGCAACGCGCCGGCGCGGCTGCTCGCCGAAACCCCGGACGGCTACTCCGACCGCTTCCCCAACTGGTCGCCCAACGGGCGCGACATCGCGTTTGCGCGATTCGGGCCGGGCGCCAGTTGCGAGGTGCTGATCGCCAGTGCCACCGGCGGCGCGGTGCGCCACGTCACCCGCTGCGACGGCACCGAACTGCTCAGCTTCGACTGGACCCCGGACGGGCGCGGCCTGGTCTTCGGCTCGCTGGCCGGCGCGCATGCCCACCGTGGCATCCGCGTGCTGGATATCGCCAGTGGCCGTTGGACCCCGCTGGCCTACCAGGTAGCCGAAGACAGCTTTGATTACGCGCCGCGCTACTCGCCCGATGGGCGCTGGATCGTGTTCGTGCGCAACCCGCAGATCGGCGACCTGTGGCGGCTTCCGGCGGGCGGCGGCGTCCCCGAACAGCTCACCGCCGACTCGGCCGAGATCCGCGGCTGGGCCTGGCGCAGCGACAGCCGCCACATCGTGTTCGGCCGTCGCGTAGACAGCGAATCACGCCTGTACGAACTGGATACGCAGAACCGCACGCTGCGCGACGTCGGTATCGACGATGCGCAGTCGCCGGCGGTGTCGCGGCACAACGAGATGCTGGCCTTCGTGCACCGCAAGGCGCAGTTCGGGCTGTTCCGGGTGCCGCTCAAGAATGGCCAGCCGGGGCAACCGCAACGCCTGTTCCCCTCTAACGGCCGCGATGGTCAGCCGATGCTCGCGCCCGACGGCCGGCAACTGGTGTTCACCTCCGACCGGTCCGGCAACTACGGCCTGTGGTGGGCCGACCTGACCCGGCCCGATTCGCTGCGCCCGGTGGAGGGGCTGCGGCCGGAAACGCGGCAGGCGGCCGACTGGTCGCCGGACAGCACCCACCTGCTGGTGTCCGGGCGCGATGCGCAAGCCAACCCGGTGATCTATGAAGTGTCACCGCGCGATGAGCAGGTGGTGGCGCTGCCGGTGCCGGTCGCCCAGCCGTTGCAGGCGCTGTATGGCGGCGACAGTGACCACGTGCTGATCGTGGACCGTGACGCGCGCGAGCGGCTGCGGTTGTCGCTGTTCGATCGTCGGCAGTCGCCGTGGCGGCTGCTGGCCAGTATCGACGGGGTGTCGCAGGCCCGCTTCGACCGCAGTGCGCAGCGCGTGTTGTTCACCCGCTTGTCGGCAGGCGGGCTATGGTCGGTGGATGCGCAGCTCAACACCGGCAGCATCCAGCAGGTCAGCGACGATCGGCCATCGCGCTGGCGCTACCGGACCTGGACGGTGGCACGCGATGGCAGCGTGGACTACCTGTCCAACGATGCCGAATGCGCCACGCTGTTTTCGCGCATCAACGCCGGTGCCACCCGCACCGAACACTGCCTGGACGTGGATCGGCTCAGTGCAGGCAACGGCTTCAGTGCGCACCCCGATGGCAGCGCGCTGTACGTGGCGCTGGCGGTGGCCGACGGTGCCGACATCGGCGTGATGCCACTCCCCGAGGCGCCAGTGCCGGTCTTCTCGGCCGTTTCCAACGCCCTGTTTTTGAAGGGAAAATAGTCTTCGTACTTCCTTCGTATCGGCCTCGTGTCGAATTCGGATGAATCTCGTAGGACTTTCCTGACCCGGGCCGCCTGATTTGGCAAAACGTTTGCCCCACAACGGCAAACACGGTGTGCAGTCATGCGTCAGCTTTCCCTGGCCGATCGCGGCCAATCGCTTTCCCTGGACAAGATCGTCGACGACGGTCCGCTGCCCACCTGCCTGGGCGTGGCCCGGCTCGGCAGCCTGCAGACCGCCGGCGCCACCTTCACCGTGTGGATGCAGCTGCGTGGCAGTGCGTGGGTGGAATCCAAGGAAGGTCGCTTCCGCCTGCGCCAGCGCGAGTGGATCGCCTTCGAGAAGGAATCCAAGCCGATGATCCAGGCCGGCCGCGATGGCCTGTGCATTGGCCTGAGCCTCACCCCGGACGCACTGCGCGCGTTGGGCGAGCTGGACGACTGCAGCCTGTATGCCGGCCGCGGCAGCATGAGCCGCGCCGAAGTCCGCGTGGCCTTGCGCCTGTGGCGCGATGCACTGGCCAGTGGCCAGCCGGCGCAGGCATTGCGCCCGGTGCTGCTGCACCTGGCTTCGCTGCAGCGCGTGCTGGCCACCGGCGTGCAGCGCTGCCCGGGCCGTTCGCGCGTGCGCAAGCGCCAGGTGTTCGGTCGCATGCAGCGTGCGCGCCTGTACCTGGAAGGCAACAGCCACCGCGTGGTGCGCATCGGCGAACTGGCCGAGCTGACCAACTTCTCCAGCTGGTACTTGTCCAAGACCTTCCAGAGCCTGTATGAAGAAAGCCCGCAGTCGCTGTCGGCACGCCTGCGGCTGGAACGCGCGGCCGACCTGCTGCGTGATACCGACATGATGATCGGCGAAGTCGCCGCTGCGAGTGGATTTGACAACTGCTGCAGCTTTGCAAGGGCATTTCGGGCACGTTACGGGCAGTCTGCGTCAGGCTTTCGCGAGGCCGGTGGAATGCTCCCGCCAAAGTCGGCAAAGCCATCGGTTGCTTCCCGCAAATAATTAACCGCAACGCAATCGTAACTTTCCGAGGCGGTTTAACACGCTACTAACGTACCTCGGAGAGATAAATGAATTTTCGTACTCCTGCAGTGCGGCTGGGCCTTCTGCCCGCCGGCATTGCGCTCGCGCTGTCGCCGACCTTTGCTTCCGCACAGGAAGCAAAGGGCGCGACCGACCTGGATCGCATTGAAGTCACCGGTTCGCGCATTCGTGGCGCCAACATGGAGACCCAGCAGCCGATCCTGACGCTGAGCCGTGAGAACCTGGAAAAGCAGGGCTACACCTCGGTGGCCGACGTCCTGCAGAACCTGACCTCGGCCGGTGCTCCGGCCATTTCGCGTTCGGACGCCCTGTCGTCCGGCGAAAACGTCGGCGGCTACTACGTCGACCTGCGCAACCTGGGCGCCACCCGTACGCTGGTGCTGATGAACGGCAAGCGTCTGGGCGCCACCACCGGCGGCTACCAGGATCTGAGCCAGATCCCGATGTCGGCCGTTGAGCGTATCGAAGTGCTGAAGGACGGCGCCTCGTCCATCTACGGTTCGGACGCCATCGCCGGCGTGGTCAACGTGATCACCCGCAAGCGCTTCGACGGCGCTGAAGCCAGCGTCTACTACGGCCAGTACGGCGAAGGCGACGGCGAAGGCACCACCTATTCGCTGACCCTGGGCTCGGAAGGCGAGCGCGGCGGCGTGACTCTGTCGGCCGAATACTCCAAGCAGGATCCGGTCTGGGCAAACGACCGCTGGTTCAGCCGTGATGGCGGCCGTGGCCCGAACTCGACCGCTGAAGAGTGGAGCCCGATCAGCCAGAACAGCACCTGGTGCAACCCGGAGCTGTTCGGCAAGTGCGAAGGCAAGGATGCGATCTGGCAGACGCTCAATCCGGGCGGCAACCCGAACAACCCGAACGACTACCACGAGCTGACCCCGGGCGAGTTCTCCAACGCCAACCAGCAGATGATGGCGTCGACCGGCATCGAGCGTAAGTCGGTCTACGTCAACGGCAACTACGACCTGACCGATTCGATCACGTTCAACGCCGACCTGCTGTACAACCAGCGCACCACCGACCAGCAGATCGCGGGCTACCCGTATCAGTCGCAGTCGGCCGCGATCAACACCCCGCTGTCCGGTTCGAGCGCGTTCAACCCGGTTGGCCAGGACCTGCAGTTCCGTCGTCGTCTGTGGGAAGTGCCGCGCACCACCACCAGCGACATGAAGACCCTGCGCTTTGCCCCGACCGTCAGCGGCTTCTTCGAGCTGGCCGGCAAGACCTGGGACTGGGACGCTGGCGCCCTTTGGAACCGTAACGAAGTCACCAAGACCGGTCACGGCGACATGAGCCTGATCGCGTCGCGTCAGGCCCTGGGCCCGTCGTTCATCAACAGCAACGGTGTGGCCCAGTGCGGTACCGCGGCCAACCCGACCCCGCTGAGCGCTTGCCGCCCGTGGAACCCGCTGCTGCCGTACGGCGTGGCTGGCCAGGGTTCGTTGGCGGATCCGGACCTGCAGAGCTTCCTGTTCCCGACCTTCACCGACACCGGCATCACCAAGACCACCAGCTACACCGCCAACCTGTCCGGGTCGATCGTCGACCTGCCGGCCGGCGAGCTGGGCATTGCGATGGGCTACGAGCACCGCAAGGAAGACGGCCGCTTCGTGCCGGACGCCTTCCGCCAGTCGGGCCAGAGCACCGGCCTTGCCTCGACCACCACCTCGGGTGATTACAGCCTCAACGAGTTCTACGTCGAGCTGAACATCCCGGTGCTGGCCGATATGGCCTTCGCCAAGGAACTGAGCTTCAACGTTGCCAGCCGTTACTCGGACTACAGCAACTTCGGCGACACCATCAACTCCAAGTTCGGCCTGGTGTGGCGCCCGATCGACGAGCTGCTGGTCCGTGGTACCTATGCTGAAGGCTTCCGTGCCCCGAGCATCAGCGACCTGTACGGCGGCCGCGACGCCAGCTTCGAGCGTTACACCGATCCGTGCGCCGTGGGCGTTGCGGGCAGCGTTGCCGGCAATGCCGCCTGCCTCAGCGGCGGCGCACCGGCTGACTACGTGCAGCAGGCCCAGGGCGGCCAGCCGTGCAAGACCTGGCCGTGCGCGACCCCGGACCAGTTCATCAGCGGCTCCAACGCTGAGCTGAAGCCGGAAACCTCCACCAGCAAGACCGTTGGTCTGGTGTGGAGCCCGCGCTGGGTGCAGGGTCTGGACATCTCGCTGGATTGGTACCGCTACGAGATCAAGGACATGATCATCGAGGACAGCGTCGACCGCATCCTGCGTGACTGCTACGTCCTGGGCAACTCGGCACGCTGCGAAGGCGTGACCCGTGCTGCCGATGGTCACATCAGCGCGCTGACCTACGGCCTGGCCAACCTCGGCTCGATGAAGACCGAAGGCTACGACCTGGGCGTCAAGTACCGTCTGCCGGAACTGGCGATCGGTCAGTTCAGCATCGACTGGCAGACCAGCTACCTGTCCAAGTACGACGAAGCCGGCCAGAACTCCGATGGTGACAACATCATCATCGGTCGCGTCAGCGAGGCAGGTCTGTTCCGCGTGCGTTCCAACGTGGGCGTGAACTGGGAACTGGGCAACTTCGGTGCGACCTACACCGCCCGTTACTACTCGGGCATGAAGGAAGACTGCGTCGACGACCGTTGGTGCGATGCCCCGGACCACTTCGCCAATGGCGAAAGCGCGCCGCTGCGTCACACCGGCTCCAACACCTTCCACGATCTGCAGATCAACTGGAAGGCGCCCTGGGATGCCACCATCGCCGTCGGTGCGAACAACGTGTTCGACCACAAGGGTCCGCTGATGTACTCGGCACCGAACTCAAGCTTCGCCAACTACGGCGGTTTCGATATCGGTCGCTTCCTGTACATGAAGTACACCCAGCGCTTCTGATCCATCGAAGCTCTGTAGCAGTAAAAAAAGGAGGGCGGACCGCAAGGTCCGCCCTTTTTCTATGCGCGCCCGAGCACACGGCGCGTGGAGGGCGGGGCGTTCGCCGCCAGGCCGGCCGACAGACCGGTGGCTGACGCATCCGGCTCTGACATACCGCTGCAGCACGCACTAAGGTGAGGCGTTCAACCGGCGCCGGTTACCGCCGCGCCCGATCCACTTCATTCGACGATGCGGAGTATTTGGTATGCAGGCAGGATCCTTCCAAGGTGCGGCCATGGCGACGGCCCTGTTCTTCTCAGGGGCGCACACGGCCTCGGCCACCGAGATCATCCGCCATGAGGCGACAGGCGTTCCGGTTGCCTATGCAGTCGAAGTGCCGCCGGGGCGCACCACCATCTATCTCAGCGGGAAGCTGCCTGCGCGGGTTGCCGGCGATGCGCGCAGTGCGTCGCCGCTGCCGTATGGCGACACCCGGATGCAGACCATCAGTGTCCTTGAACAGATCCGCGATCAGCTGCAACGGCTGGGAATGGGCATGCAGGACGTGGTCAAACTGCAGGTGTTCCTGGTGGGCGGGAAAGAGAACAACGGGAACATGGATCTGGACGGATTCGCCGCAGGATATGCGCAGTTCTTTGGTTCTTCCGCCGGGCAGCCCAACCTGCCGGCGCGGTCCACGTTCCAGGTGGCTGCGCTGGCGCATCCGGGGCAGCGGGTCGAAATCGAGGCCACCGCTGTGCGCCCGTGAGGCGCAACGGCAGGGGCGTCGCGCTATCGGCGATAGGAGTTGTTGCCGCTCTGCGGCCCTGAAACAACACTGGCGCATCATCATGACGCGCCAGTGCGGGGTGGTTCCGTCAAGGAGGCCGGCGTCAGACTTCGGCAGCCACCAGACCCATCAGGCCATTGGCGTGGTCCCGCCACTGCGGCAGCTTGTGCAGCACGCCGGCACGCTGCAGGTACTCCTCATCCACCGGGTCCCCGTTGATCAGGGCCAGCGCTACGTGCACCGCACCGGTTACCCAGAAGCTGCGCGTGTTGGACTTCTGCGGCTGCAGGTGGAACGCCACCGCCTCGATGATCGGCATCGGCAGGCCCCACAGGCCCAGCAGGTAGGCGCCGGCCTCGGCATGGCCGGGGCGTTCATCGGCTGCGTCGGTCGGGGCAACGCGCTCGTTGCGCACGCCCGGCAGCAGCAGCCCGATGTCGGCCAGCAGGGCCGCGGTCGCACCCAGCTCGGCGCTGGAATCGGGCAGCAGCTTGGCCGCCAGCCGCGAGGCCAGCAACGCGCGCTGCTGCAGCGAATTGCGTTCGGCACCGGACAACGCCGAGGCGGAGAACACTTCGCTGGCCAGCACCAGGTCGCGCAGGGTCGACAGGCCCAGCCGCGTTACCGCGGTGCGCAGGTCGGAAATGGTGCGGCCGCTGTTGAAGAATGCCGAGTTGGACAACTGCAGCACCTTGGCCGCAATGGCCGGGTCCGCAGATACCAGCTTGGAGACGTCGGCGGTGTTGGTGTCGTCGTCGTGTTCCAGCGCCTGGGTCAGGCTCAGGTACAGATGCGGCGGCGAGGGCAGCTTTTCGATGCGGCCGATCGCGCTGCGCAGATGCGCGCTGTCGAGCAGCTCGCGCAATTCTTCCAGGCTGGTCAGCGCTTCCAGCAGCACTTCCGGGGCCAGCGGCATCGGCAGGAAGCGGTGGGCCACCCCGATCAGGCGCGCCGGCGGCGGGCGGTTGTTGTGGTCGGCATCCACCAGCGCGATCCGGATCGTTTCCGGGCGCAGGGTACGGATCTGCCCCAGCAGCGTGGTGGCCGTGAGATCGGGCAGGGTAGGGCAGGCAATGACCGCGTCCACCGGACCGGCGGCGACGATGCTCATGGCCGACTGGCCATCGGAGGCCGTCAGCGGCTGCCACTCTTCCCCAAGATCGGCAATGAAATCCATCAGTTCAGCCGACAGGCTGGCCTGGTCCCCAACAAGCAGAATGCGCACGACAAGTCCCCTGGCTGACCACGGTGAAACGCACCGTGGACGGTGTGAAGACGCAATGTACCCAATCCGGCACAAATAGTGATGTGCCGCAGTCAAAAAACGTGATGTCCATCGCTTCGGCGGCCAGCGCCGAAGCGATGCGGTTCAGCCTCAGCCGTTGTTGCTGAGGTAGCGCTGGTGCGCTTCGATCAGGATCTGCTTGGCTTCGGCAGCGCCGGCCCAGCCGTCAAGCTTGACCCACTTGCCCTTTTCCAGGTCCTTGTAATGCTCGAAGAAGTGGCCGATGCGCTCCAGCCAATGGCTGGACACCTGCTCGATGTCCTCCACGTGGGCGTAGCCGCTGAACACCTTGGAGATCGGCACGGCCAGGATCTTCTCGTCGCTGCCGGCCTCATCGCTCATCTTGAGCACGCCGACCGGACGGCAACGCACCACCGAACCGGGGATCAGCGGCAGCGGCAGCACCACCAGCACGTCGGCCGGGTCGCCGTCGCCGCACAGAGTGCTCGGCACGTAGCCGTAGTTGCACGGGTAGCGCATCGGGGTGGACAGGATGCGGTCGACGAAGATCGCGCCGGTTTCCTTGTCCACTTCGTACTTCACCGGCTCGGAATCCTTCGGGATCTCGATGATGACGTTGATTTCTTCCGGCGGGTTCTTGCCGGGCGAGACGAGTTCCAGACCCATGGGTGTACTCCGAGAGGGGGATGAAGGCGGATAGCCCCCCATTTTATGCCTTTGCCGGGCCGCGTGCAGCGGGGGCGGGACCACGGCCCCGTGGAGGGTTTCCCCACGGCCCGGCGCGGCCTTGCCGGATGGGCCCGTGCTCCGGGCCAGGCCACGCTGGTTCTCCTTCCGTTGGAGTCTGGCCATGTACCCACGTTTCCGGCCGTTGCTGCGCCTGTTCGCCCTGCTGGCCTGGCTGCCCAGCGCCCCGCTGCTTGCCCAGCCGTTCGTCGACCTGGTGGATTTCCCCCGCAACGAGGCCAACTGGGACCGCTTCTACACTTTGGAATCCCACTTGGCGAGCCGCTTCGACGCGGTCTGTGCCGATACCCTCTGCGAAGGCGACTACAGCAACCTGCGCGCACTGCAGTTGCGTTGCTCGGTCAACGCGACCAGCGGGCAGGTGCACGCCTGCAACTGGCTGTTCATTGCCAGCGAACTGCAGGTAGCGGCAGACACCGGCATGGTCCTGGCGGACAACCGACGCTGGGACTGTCCCTTGCCGCTGGGCACGGGGGTGGGGGTGGAGGCCTTCCATGCGTCGCTGGAACGCGCCGACGCGCTGGATGTCGTGCTGCCCGGTGCGGCGATGTCCATCGGCGAGGCGGTGGGCGGCTGCCTCCAGCAGATCCGGCAGCCGGAGCGCGCGGCGTCGGCGGCCCGCTACGTGGACGCGCGGGACTATCCCGGCCCGGGCCAGGGCCGGGCGCGTTTCCGTGCGCTGGAACAGGCGCTGGTGCGCGGCTTCGATGACATATGCGGCGACACCTTCTGCGAAGGCGAGTACTACAACCTGCAGGCCATGCGCCTGCGCTGTTCGGTGCACGCCGCCAGCGGCCGGGTGGGGGAGTGCCGGTGGACCTTCGCCGGCAGCAACATGGACGTCGACGCCGCCACCGGCGCGGTCACAGTGGATGCCCGCGATTGGGCCTGCCGCCTGCCGTTGGCGGCTTACACCCCCCTGCCGCTGCTGCTGGACACGCTTCAGGGGCCGGAGGCCATCGACACCGCGCTGCCGGGGACCAGCACCACGGTGTACGAAGGGTTGACCACCTGCCTCTGAGCTGCGGCGAGAACACGGTCGGCGCCACGCCGGGCAGGTAGCCTGTGCAGATGGATGCCCTCATCACGGCTGCCGCTCGCGCCCTTGCCACCGGCGATGTACTGGCCGCGCTTGGTTGCGTTGCGCTGCGCGAGGATCCGCCGGCGCTGGCGCTGCGCGGCATTGCCATGGCCCAGCTTGGCCAGCTGGATACCGCACGGGAGCTGCTGCGGCGCGCACGCCGCGCGTTCGGCCCGCACGAGACGGTGGCGCGGGCGCGCTGCAGGGTCGCCGAGGCCGAGGTGGCGCTGGCGATGCGCGAGCTGTCGGGCCCATCGCAGCCCCTGCAGGAGGTGGCGGCGCTGCTGGATGCGCGGGGAGACGGGGCCAATGCGCTGCAGGCCTGGCTGATCCTGGCCCGGCGCTGGCTGTTGCTGGGCCGCCTGCGTGATGCCGAACATGGCCTGGCCCAGCTTGCCGACCGGCCGATGCCGCCAGCGCTGGAAGCCATGGCTCAGTTGACCGCTGCCGCGCTGGCCTTGCGTGCGCTGCAGGTTGCACCGGCGCGTGCCGCCCTGGCGCGCGCCCAGGCGGCGGCCGACCGCGCCGGCATCGCCCCGCTGCGATGCGAGGTGGACGAGGCGATTGCGGCGCTGGACCGGCCGGCCGCCCGCAGCCTCCAGGCCGGCGTGGCGCGCAGCCTGCGCATCGACGATGTTCCGGCCCTGCTCGCGTCCGGCGCGCTGGTGGTGGATGCATGCCGGCGCGGCCTACGCACCGGCACGCAGTGGCACTGCCTGGCACGGCGTCCGGTGTTGTTCGCCTTGCTGCGCGCACTGGCCGAGGCGTGGCCGGGTGGGGTCGAACGCGATGTGCTGATTGAACGGGTCTTTGGTATTACCCACCCCGACGACTCGCTGCGCGTGCGGCTGCGGGTGGAGCTGGGCCGGCTGCGCGCGCTGATCGCCGCGCAGGCGCGGATTGAGGCCACCCCGCAAGGGTTCCGGATCCAGCCCTGCCACGCGCAGACGGTCACCGTGCTGCTGCCCCCGATCGATGGCGAGCAGGCGGCGTTGGTCGCGCTGCTGGCCGACGGTGCCGCCTGGTCCACCTCGTCGCTGGCGCTGGCCATGGGCGCCAGCCAGCGCAGCGTGCAGCGTGCGCTGGCCGAGCTGCAGGCCGCAGGGCAGGTGCATACCCGCGGGCGTGGCCGGGCCCAGCGCTGGCAGTCGGTGCCGCTGGCCGGATTCACGACGATCTTGTTACTCCCTGCCGCGCTGCCGATTGGCTAGTGTCGCTGGCAGGCACCGCCTTTCCACGGGCCAGGAGACTGCAACGATGAACACGGACACCTTGGATACCCGGTCGGCTGCACCCGTTGAAGCGGCCGAACTGGTGCGCGAATACGGCCCGTTCGCCGGCTCGGACTGCGTCAACGGCGTCAGCTTCGATGGGCAGCACGTCTGGGCGGCCACCGGTGCTGCGCTGGTGGCGTTCGACCCGGACAGCGGCGATGCGGTACGCACCCTGGCGCTGCCCTGCGATGCCGGCACCGCCTTCGACGGCACCCACCTCTACCAGATTGCCGACGCGCGCATCGACCGCATCGATCCGCGCAGCGGCGAGGTGCTGGCGTCGATTCCCGCGCCGGGCGGCGGCACCAACTCCGGCATGGCGTGGGCCGAAGGCAGCCTGTGGGTCGGGCAGTACCGGCAACGTCGCATCCACCAGGTCGACCCGGCCACCGGCAGCATCCTGCGCACGATTGCGTCGGACCGCTTCGTGACCGGCGTGACCTGGGTGGACGGCGAGCTCTGGCACGGCACCGACGAGGCGGGGCACAGCGACATCCGCCGCATCGACCCGACCAGCGGCGCGGTGCAGCACCGCCTGCAGATGCCCGACGGACGCGGCGTCAGTGGGCTCGAGTCCGACGGCGCCGGGCTGTTCTACTGCGGCGCTGGCCACGGCCGGGTGTGTGCGGTGAAGCGCCCGGTGCCTGCACAAACGTGACTCATTCGCATTTGCGGGGTAGCATGGCGCGCCTTCCGCCCCGGCCCACGCGTCCGTCGCATGACCACCAACGCCTCCGCCCTCACCGAGATGCTGATCCGCGAACGCCCTGCGCTGCTGCGCCTGGTGCAGCGCATCCTGGGCAACGATGGCGGTGCCGAGGACGTGATCCAGGCGATCTGGTTCAAGGCGCGCGGGGTGGACAGCGGCCAGGCCATCGACAACCCGCGGGCCTATCTGTATCGGCTGGCCACCAACCTGGCCACCGACCACGGGCGTGAGCGCACCCGCCGCGCACGCCTGCTCGCCGAGCATTACCTGTGGGGACCGGACGAAGTGCTGTCGACCGAAGAACAGGCGATGGCCCAGGACGAACTGCAGCGCGTGCTCGCCGCCGCCGCGCACCTGCCTGAGCCCACCCGAACCATCTTCCGGCTCAACCGCCTGCAGGGCCTGACCCAGGCCGACGTGGCCAAGCGCCTCAAGGTGTCGGTCACCACCGTGGAGAATCACGTGCGCGCCGCCCTGCAGCGCCTGGCGTGGGCCCGCAACGGGCGCTGATGCCCCGCGCGCGCGTCAGGGCATTGGGGAACCGCCCCCGTCATTCGTCTTGATCATACTGGGGCGTGTCGCGTGCCCCGCGTCCGTTCCCTGCGGGTGTCATCGCCCGACCGCGCCAACCCGCCAGCCATGAGCCCGCCGCACATCGATCCGCTTCCGCCGCCGTCCACATCGTCCGATCCCGTCGCCGTGCAGGCGCAGGCGTGGATTGCGTGGCTGGCCTCCGGCACGGTGGATGACATCGGCATGCATGCCTTCGAGCGGTGGCTGGCCGCGCCGGGCCACCGGCGCGTGTTCGAACGCGAACGCCAGCTCTGGCGCAGCCTGGGGCCACGGCCGCAGGCGACCCTCGCGCCGACGCGCCGGCGCGCGCGGGTGCGCCGCTGGTCGCTGGCCGCTGCGGCGGTGCTCGCGCTGGCTTGGATAGCACCGGACGCGTGGCTGCGGCTGCGATCGGACCACCGCACCACTACCGGCATCGCCGAGGTGGCGTTGCCCGACGGCAGCCGTGCCGTGCTGGATGCCGAGTCGGCCATCGCCGTGCAGTTCGACGGCCAGGTGCGCCGTATCGCGCTGTTGCGTGGTCGTGCCTGGTTCCAGGTGGCGCCCGGCCAGCCGCAGCGGTTTGAAGTACGCGCGCAGGGCGGGGTGGTCGAGGATGTTTCCACCGCGTTTGCGGTCTCCAGCGATGCCACCGGCGTGCAGGCCGACGTGGAACAGGGCCAGGTGCGGGTGGCGGCCGGCGAAGGCGGTGGCTGGACCTGGCTGCAGGCCGGGCAGCGTGCCACGTTCGCGCCCGGTGGCCGGGTGCAGCGGCTGGCCGACCAGGCGCCCGATCGGATCGCGGCGTGGCGGCAGGGCGAACTGCTGCTGGATGAAGTGGAGGTTGCCGATGCGGTGCAGCGTATCGGGCGCTATCGGCGCGGGCCCACCTTCGTGCGCGGCGACCTGTCGCAGCTGCCCGCGGTCAACGCGGCGTTCCGCATCGACCGGCCCGAACAGGCGCTGGACGCACTCGCCGGCAGCGCCGGCCTGCGCGTCACCCGCCTGCCGATGGGCGTGGCGATCGTGCAGGTCGACGCCCGTCGATAGCCGCGCGTGCTGTCCGAACTGAATTGGTCTTGGGGGCGTCGCCGCCCCAGTCGTCTCACCCCCCGAACGTACCCGCCGCCGCCACGTACTTCGCAGCGCCCGCACACCGTATGCGGGGACGTCGCTTCTGCGATATCGCCTTCTCGACAGGTTCCATCATGCGTATCACCTCCTTCCCGGGCCGTTCGCCGCGTCCGTCCCGTCTCTGCATCGCCTTGCTGGCCGCCGGCCTGGTGGCCGCGCCTGCATTCCCGGCGATGGCCCAGGCCAGCACGTCCGGCGCTGCCGCCCTGCATCGCTTCGATATTCCCGCCCAGCCGCTGGCCGAGGCACTGCGTACCTACATGCGCCAGTCCGGCGTGCAGGTGGCCTGGCCGGCCGCGCTCACCGAGGGCGTGCGCTCCAGTGCGGTCAGCGGCGAACTCGACGCGCAGCGGGCATTGCAGCAGTTGCTGCGTGGCAGCGGCCTGGTGATGCGCAGCGTCGGGTCCGATGCAGTGACCCTGGAAGCGGCGGCCACGGCCAGCCGCGAGGACGGGGTGATCGTCACCGACGCGTTGCGGGTGGCCGGCGAGCAGTCCGGCGACGGCGACGGCGACAGCGATGCCGCACGCGCCCTGGATGTGTACCGCACCACCGGTTCCAGCGTGTACGTGCCGCGTGCCACGATCGAGCGCTTCCGCGGCACCTCCGCGGCCGATATCGTCAAGGGCGTGGTCGGCGTCACCGCCGGCGACCCGCGTACCGCCAACGCGCTGGACCTCAACATCCGCGGCATCCAGGGCCAGAGCCGCATCCCGGTCATCATCGACGGTGGCCAGTCCAGCATGGACACCTACCGGGGCTACGCCGGCCAGTCGCAGCGCACCTACCTGGACCCGGACCTGATCTCCAGCCTCACCGTGACCAAGGGCCCCAGCCTGGGCGCCAACGCGTCCGGCGGCATCGGCGGCGTGGTCGAGATGGAAACGTTGAAGATCGGCGATGTGCTGCGCGAGGGCCAGGACGTCGGCCTGCGCGTACGCAGCGGCGTGTCCAACGGCAGCGCACGCGACGTGCCGGCCTATGGCGCCGCGCCGCGCAGCAACCGCAACAGCCTGGGTGGCCAGTTCTTCAACATCGCCGGTGGCAAGCACTGGGATGCGTTCGACCTGGTGGCCGCCTACGCCTGGCGCGACACCGGCAACTACTACGGCGGCAAGCACGGCTACGACGACTTCCCGCAGACGCGGCGCACGCTGGCCCCGTTGAACCCGCCCAACACCGAAGTGTTCAACACCTCGTCCAAGTCCAACTCGGTGCTGTTGAAGGGCACCTGGCGCATCGACGACACCCAGACCCTGGAAGCGGGCTACCGCCATTACAGCGGTCGCCAGGGCGAGATCATGGCCTCGCAGATCATCCGCGTGGACCGTGACCGCGTGCCGCAGTGGGAGCCGGGCAGTGTCGACATGGATGCCTACAACCTGCGCTACCGCTTCAACCCGGGCAACGACCGCGTCGACCTCAAGGCCAACCTCTGGTACACCGACGCCGACAGCCTGATGTACAACGGCCTGACCGGCATCACCCCGTGGTACTTCGATCGCCGCACCGAGTGGTATGACGGCCCGAGCTTCAATACCGACCCGGGCTACAAGGACGCCTACCGCAACAGCATGCAGCAGCAGCGTCTCGGGTTCGACGTGTCCAACACGACCCACCTGGTGACCGACGCGGCCGGGGTGCTCACCTTCGACTACGGCCTGTCCTTCAGCGACGAGGACGTCGGGCCCGGCAAGAATGCGCCGATCATGCACGACGACCTGATCAACAACCGCTTCCTGCGCAACGCCGACCGCAAGGAATACAGCGCGGTGGCCTCGATGAAGTGGCAGCCCGACGACCATTGGGAAGTACTGCTGGGCGGGCGCTTCAACCGCGTCAGCGTGCACGACCGCAACCGCCTGGCCACGCCGGACGGTGAGGACGTGATCGGCCAGTACCGCTACACCCAGCTGCTGGACGGCAATCCGGCGCTGCCGGCCTGGCGTGCCAAGCGCATCGCCATGCTCAACTGGTACCCCGATGCGAACGGCCAGTTCACCGAAGCGTCGCTGCTGGCATCGCCGTACAAGAAGGGCACCGTGGCCGACATCACCGGCTGGAACTTCCACGACATGACCGAGGCCGAGGACCTGATCGTGCCGACCAGCTGGACCTGGTCGCAGCCGATCCGCCGTACCGACCATGCCTTCATGCCGACTGCCAGTGTCACCTACCACTTCAACGACGACAGCATGGTCTACGTGAAGTACGCCGAAGGCGTGAAGCTGCCGAGCCTGTTCGAAAGCACGCTGGGTCTGTTCACCGCCGCCAAGCCGATCGGGGGCGAACTCAAGCCCGAACGCGCCGGCACCTGGGAAATCGGCGCCAGCACGGTCCGGCAGGGGCTGTTCACCGACGGCGATACGGCCGCGTTCAAACTGGCCTACTTCAACACCCGTATCGATGACCTGATCACCCGCGACTACCGCACGCTGTCGGCCGGCTACATCCGCAACATCGACCGCTTCAAGGTATCGGGCATGGAATTCCAGTCCAGCTACGATGCCGGCACGGTGTTCGCCGACCTGTCGGCGCACTATTACTTCGACGCCAAGACCTGCGCGCCGGACATTGCCGCCGAGCGCCGTGCCTACGGCGTGCAGCGCAGGATCGAAGAACTGACCAATACCCCCGACTGCGTCGATGGCGGCTTTGAGGGCTCCTACAGCAACACGCAGAATCCGCCGCGCTACACCGTCAACCTGACCCTGGGCTCACGCCTGTTCGACGAACGGCTCAGCTTCGGTACCCGGGTGATCCACAACGCCGGTCCGATCAGCACGCTGGACAAGGAATGGAACGTCGGCCTGTCGGCGATCCAGCAGCTGTACCGCCCGGCCACCGTGGTGGACCTGTTCGCCAGCTGGCAGGCCAGCGAGCAGTTCGCGGTGGACGTCAACGTCGACAACCTCACCGACCGCTACTACCTGGATCCCCTGGCGCTGGGCGTGATGCCGGCACCGGGCCGGATCGTGCGGCTGGCGCTGACCTGGCGCTACTGAGGGTGAGGTGATGTACCCCACGGGGGCCGGCAACTGCCGGCCCCCGCGTTCGTTTCAGCCGCCGGTCTGCTGCGCGACCGCGTCGGCGTGCAGGGCCTCGCCCAGTTCATCGACAATGATCGCCCAGTCCGCATCGGACTTGAGCTGCTCGGCCAGGAACTGGCGCTGGCCATCATTCCAGTAAGGCGCCTCCACCAGGGTCACCTCGGCGGGCAGCTGATGGTCAACGATGAAGCGCGCGATCGCCGCGTCGCTCGCATCCAGCCCCAGCTGCAGGAACAGGTTGGTCATGCGCGGTTCGGTGGTGATCATCATGGTGGGTCCTCCTCAAGAATGTGCCGCCATTATCGGTGCAGACGCGTGAGGCCGGCATCGCCGGATCGGGTAGGGGCGACCGGTCGTACAACCAGGCTTGGGGTTGCCGCCGCGGCAGACGTCTCAATCGGGAAACCTGCGCACGGCCTGTTCCCGGGGCCTGCGTGGGCTGCATTCCCATTGCCCAGCACGAGCGCCATGACCGTCATCGATACCCTTGAAGCCACCCGCAGCCAGCGCCTGAAGGCCGCCACCCGCGACAGCCACGGCGCGCTGGACAAGCGCATCATGGCCGGCGACATCTTCGCCAGTCGCGGCCAGTTCGCGCGTTTCCTGCGCGTGCAGTACCGCTTCCATCGCGATATCGACGCGCTCTACGCCCATGCCGCGCTCGACGCCCTGCTGCCCGATCTGGAAGCACGCCGCCGGCTGCCGCTGATCGCCCGCGACCTTGCCGACCTCGAACAGATCCTGCCGGCCCCGGTGCCGATGCGGCTGGACCCGGACCTGGCGCTGCCAGTCGCGCTGGGCTGGCTGTACGTGGCCGAAGGCTCCAACCTCGGCGGCACCATCCTGTACAAGATGGCCGCCAAGCTGGGGCTGGACGCCGGTTTCGGTGCACGCCACCTGGCTGCGCACCCCGACGGTGCCGCGCGCCATTGGCGCGCGTTCACCGCCGCGCTCGATGGAGTGGTGCTGGACGACGCGCAGGAACAGCAGGTCATCGATGCCGCTGATGCGGCGTTCCGCAGCGTGCACGGCCACGTTGAACGCGAGTTCGACGCGCGCTGATGCGCTGGCTGTGGTTCTGCCTGGGCTGGGTGATGGTGGCGCTGGGCGTGATCGGCGCGCTGCTGCCGGTGATGCCCACCACCATCTTCCTGATCCTGGCGGTGGGCTGCTTCGCACGCAGCTCGCCACGCTTCGAACGCAAGCTGCTCGACCACCCCCGTTACGGCCCGGCCTTGCGCCTGTGGCGCGAGCAGGGCGCGGTGAGCCGCACGGGCAAGGCCTTTGCGGCCGGCGGCATGGCGTTCGGCTTTGTGATGTTCTGCTGGGGCGCGCATCCGTCGTGGCGGCTGCTGCTGGGCGTGGGTGCGTTCTTCATTGCCAGCGCGGCCTACGTGCTGACGCGGCCGTCGCCGCGCCTGCCGCCCACGCCCGAGTGAGCCCGTTCCTTGTTCCGGCGCGCGTTGCCGCAACGCCGCGCCTCCTTTCCTGATGAGCCTGACCATGACCGTGTTGCTTCCCTTCGCCATTGCCGCCCCGGCACCCGCACTCACACCGTGGGGCATGTACCTGGCCGCCGACGTGGTGGTCAAAGCGGTGATGATCGGCCTGGCCGTCGCGTCGGTGGCCACCTGGACGGTGCTGCTGGCCAAGGGCTGGGAACTGGCGCGCGAACGCCGCCGCCTGCTGCAGGCGCGCGCGCTGCTGCTGGAGAGCGTGCAGCTGCCGGACCCGCAGCTCGACCCGCGCCTGCAGGAAGAACCCGTGCGCCTGTTGCTGGAGGCCGCGCGTACCGAGCTGCGGCTGTCGCCGCACGGCGGCGATCCGGCGGGGGTGAAGGAGCGGGTCGGTTCGCGCCTGGAGCGTATCGAACTGGCCTGTGCGCGACAGGCGCGGCGCGGCATCGGCGTACTCGCCAGCATCGGCGCGATCGCGCCCTTCGTGGGTCTGTTCGGCACCGTGTGGGGGATCATGAACAGCTTCGTCGGTATCGCCCAGTCCAACACCACCAACCTGGCCGTGGTGGCGCCCGGCATCGCCGAAGCGTTGCTGGCCACCGCGCTGGGGCTGGTGGCGGCCATTCCCGCCGTGGTGATCTACAACCACTTCACCCGGGTGCTGGCCGGCCTGCGCGCGCTGCTCGGCGACCTGTCGGCGGCCGTGCAGCAACTGGTGTCGCGCGACCTGGACCGCGCGGCAGTGCATGCCGGCCCGGTGCTGGCGCGCGCTGCGCACTGAGGCTCCCGCATGGCACTCCGTACCGCACGCCACGACGACGACGCGCTGGAAGAAACCCACGCGATCAACGTCACCCCCTTCATCGACGTGATGCTGGTGTTGCTGATCATCTTCATGGTCGCCGCACCGCTGGCCACCGTGGACACCGCCGTGGACCTGCCCGCCAGCAGCGCGCGCCCGCAACCGCGCGAGAGCGAGCCGGTGTTCCTGACCGTGCAGGCCGACCTGTCGCTGCGGGTGAACGATGCCGCCGTTTCCGCCGAGGCGTTGCCGGTGGTACTGCAGCGGCTGGCCGGCGGCGACCGTGAACAGCGCATCTATCTGCGCGCCGACCGCCAGGTGGCGTACGGTGACCTGATGCAGACCATGAACGCGCTGCGCGCGGCCGGCTACCTCAAGGTGGCGCTGGTCGGGCTGGAACAGCCCGCGCCATGAGCGAAGGCCGTGCAGGGCACGCACGCTGGGCCGGTAGCCTGGGTATCGTGCTGGCCACCTACGCCATCGGGATCGGGGCCACGCTGTGGTGGATAGGACGCGCGCCACCCGCACCGGCCAGCGCGCCGCCGGAAGCGCTGATGGTGGAGCTGGCTCCGGTCGCTGAAGCGCCGCCGGTGCCGCCCACCGACATCGCGCAGGGACCCTCGCAACAGGAACAGCACCGCCCCACGCCGGAACCGCGGCCGGTGCGCGCGCTGGCGCTGCCCCCGCAGCCGCACCCGGACGGCGAAGCGGTAGCGCAGCGCATGCCACCGCCCACCGAGCAGACGCCCGCGGACGCCCACAACGTGGACCAGACCCTCGCGCCGCCGGACGTACAGGCCACCACCGCGCAACGCTACGCGGCGCCGCAGACGATGGCCGGCCAGCGTAGCGACGCGCAGGTCACCTGGCAGGGGCTGCTGCTGGGCCATCTGGAGCAGCACCGGCGCTATCCACGCGGGGCCGAGCGCCTGCGCCAACAGGGCGTGGCCTACGTGCGCTTTGCGGTGGACCGGCAGGGCAATGCGCGCAACATCCGCATCGGCCAGAGCAGTGGGCATCCGTTGCTGGATGCCGAAACGTTGGACACCGTGCGCCGTGGCAGCCCGGTGCCGGCGCCGCCGCCGGAGATCGGCGGCGACCCGGTGGAGGTGATGGTGCCGGTGGCGTTCTTCATCCGCCGGCGCTGACCCCGGTAACGCCCGGCCATGGGCCGGGCGACGGCGTGCCTACAGCAACGGCACCAGCAACAGCGCGACGATGTTGATGATCTTGATCAGCGGGTTGATCGCCGGGCCCGCCGTGTCCTTGTACGGATCACCCACGGTGTCGCCGGTGACGGCGGCCTTGTGCGCCTCGCTGCCCTTGCCGCCGAAGTGGCCATCTTCGATGTACTTCTTGGCGTTGTCCCACGCCCCACCGCCGGTGGTCATCGAGATCGCCACGAACAGGCCGGTGACGATGGTGCCGATCAGCAATCCGCCCAGCGCGCGTGGCCCCAGCAGCAGGCCCACCACCACCGGCACGGCCACCGGCAACAGCGAGGGCACGATCATTTCGCGGATCGCCGAGCGGGTCAGCATGTCCACCGCGCGGTCGTACTGCGGCTTGCCGGTGCCTTCCATGATGCCGGGGATCTCGCGGAACTGGCGGCGCACTTCCTCAACCACCGCACCGGCCGCCCGGCCTACCGCTTCCATCGCCATTGCACCGAACAGGTAGGGGATCAGGCCGCCGATCAGCAGGCCGATGATCACGGTGTGGTCGGACAGGTCGAAGGCGAACGTCTGGCCTGGGTTGGCCGCCTGCAGGTTGTGCGTGTAATCGGCGAACAGCACCAGCGCCGCCAGTGCGGCCGAACCGATCGCATAGCCCTTGGTGACGGCCTTGGTAGTGTTGCCCACCGCATCCAGCGGGTCGGTGATGTCGCGGATGCTGGAGGGCAGTTCGGCCATTTCGGCGATGCCGCCGGCGTTGTCGGTGATCGGGCCGTAGGCATCCAGCGCCACGATCATGCCGGCCATCGACAGCATCGCGGTGGCGGCGATGGCGATGCCGTACAGGCCGCCGAAATAGTGCGCCAGCCAGATCGCCACGCACACCGCGATCACCGGCAGCGCGGTCGACTTCATCGATACCCCGAGCCCGGCGATGATGTTGGTGCCGTGCCCGGTGGTGGAGGCCTGCGCCACGTGCTGCACCGGTTTGTACTGGGTGCCGGTGTAGTACTCGGTGATCCACACGATCAGCCCGGTCAGCACCAGTCCGATCAACGCGCAGAAGTACAGGTTCAGCGCCCCGTGGCTGTTGTCGGGCATCAGCTGCAGGGTGATCGGATAGAACGCGATCGCCGCCAGCACCGCCGACACGATCACGCCCTTGTACAGCGCGCCCATGATCGAGCCACCAGGCTTCACCTTGACGAACAGCGCGCCGATGATCGAGGCGATGATCGACACACCGCCCAGCACCAGCGGATACAGGATCGCGTTGCGTCCGGCTTCGGCGATCATCAGGCTGCCCAGCAGCATGGTGGCGATCACCGTCACCGCGTAGGTCTCGAACAGGTCGGCGGCCATGCCGGCGCAGTCGCCGACGTTGTCGCCCACGTTGTCGGCGATCACCGCCGGGTTGCGCGGGTCATCCTCGGGAATGCCGGCTTCCACCTTGCCCACCAGGTCCGCGCCGACGTCGGCGCCCTTGGTGAAGATGCCGCCGCCCAGCCGCGCGAAGATCGAAATCAGCGAAGAGCCAAACGCCAGCCCGACCAGCGCATGCAGTGCCTGCGCGGTATCCAGCCCCAGCCGCAGCAGCAGCGCGTAGTACCCGGCCACGCCGAGCAGGCCCAGCCCGACCACCAGCATGCCGGTGATCGCACCGCCGCGAAACGCCACGTCCATGGCGGCACTGAGGCCGTTGCGGGCGGCTTCGGCGGTGCGCACGTTGGCGCGCACCGACACGTTCATGCCGATGTAGCCGGCGGCGCCGGACAGCACGGCGCCGATTGCAAAGCCGACCGCGGTGTACCAGCTGAGGAAGAATCCGACCAGCACGAACAGCACGACGCCGGCGATGCCGATGGTGAGGTATTGACGGTTGAGATAGGCGCGCGCGCCTTCCTGGATGGCGGCGGCGATTTCCCGCATGCGGGCATTGCCAGCCGGTTGCCGGAGGATCCAGCGTGCCGACACGATGCCGTAGAGAATCGCGAGAATGGCGCAGAACAGCGCCAGAGAAAGCCCATAACGTTCCAGCATGTCCCCTCCCGGGTGATGGAATGGCATCCAGACGAACGGATGAACCTCTCCACGCGGGGGCACAACGGGCTGCAACCTTGGACCAACCCGTTCAGACCGTGCCCGGTCTTCAAGCGTGTGGCGGTGTTCAGCAATCCCTGGTGCCCCGAGTATGCGGGCACAACTCGCATACGGGTAGTGCCGGCCGCTGGCCGGCAACCACGCACACCCATCCGAAGCGACACACCGCCGGCCGCTGGCCGGCAACCACGCACACCCCTCCGCATCCGCGATCTGCCGCGTACGCGCCATCGCATGCGCGCTGTCGCCCCATGATTTGCTGCGCAAGCCATGGGGCCCCCCTTATCAGCATCCAATCCCCCGCCGCTTCGCGGCTGCCCCCTGACTCACGGGGCTGGTTCCAGTCGTCTGGATCCCCCTAGGCGTTGATGGGACGCCTTGCCACGCCGTTCAGCCACCCACTGGCAGCCTCGGCCCATCCCCAGCGCCTGGAGTTCCGCCATGTCCACCCGTTACCTGCTCTGGCTGGCCCTGCTGCCTGCCGTGGCCGCCAGCGCCACTGAAACCCCGGAACTGAAACGCGCCGTCGGTGCGCCGCAGGCGGTGGGCGCGGCCCATACGCTGCGCCAGATTCCCGAAGCCTGTGCACGGCTGGAGGGTATGTTCACCGCCGATGCCGCACAGCCCTACAAATTCGCCGTGGTGCGCACCAGCGAGCAGTGCCAGCCGCGCGCCCGCTTCGTCGATTTCGACAAGGCCCAGCCCAGCGAAGCCAAAGGCTGGAAGCTCAACGACGTGATCCGCGTGCCGAGCGCCGCGTGTCCGGCGCAGCAGGCGGTGGTGCGTGTGTGGCGCATGCCGGTGGCACAGAAGGCCGAACTGGACGGCCAGGGCCAGTCGCGCATCTATCTGGAAGACGCCAAGAAGCAGGCGGCCGCCGGCAAGATCGCGCAGATCCCGATGTTCGCCGCACAGCTGAACGTGGAAGGCACCGCCTGCCGGTAATGGGCGGTGCCGGTTCCGGGCGACTGCGCGCCCGGAGCCGGTAGCGGGTGCAGTTACAGCCCGCCGCGCGTCGACCATTGCCGCCAGTTGGTGCCGCCCGACCCCGTCGCCGCAGGCGCAGGGTCTGCAGGACCGGCCGGTGCCGGGGCAACCGGCTGTGCTACGCCCGGCACGGGGGCCTGTTCCACCACCGCGACGGTCTGCACCGCTTGGGAGGTGTCGCCATCGGCGGCCACGGCGGGCGTGGCCACCTCCACGTGGCCGCTGTCGGTGAGCGGTTCGGCAGCGGGAGCAGGGGTGTCGGTCGCGGCGGTCAGCGTTGCCGGCGCGGTACCGGGGCGCAGGGTATTGGCCAGCGCAGGCGGCAGCACCGGCATGTGTGCGGCGGTCAGCCGGAACTGTTCCCGTCCCAGCAGCTGCACGCAACGTGCGCCCAGCGCGGCGGTCACGTGTTTGAGCAGGCGCGCCTGGTCGGCATGCAGTGCCTCGCGGGTAGGCGGTTCACCGTCGTTGATGGTGTTGGCCGCACACGCCAGATTCGACACGACCCGCTTGTTGGCGGTCTCCACCAGCATCACCTGCACGCTGTAGCCGATCCAGTACCGGCCCCACTGTGTGGCGAAGTAGGCGTAGTTCCAGCCGCCTGAGCGCACGTCCAGCACGTAGTCGGCATCGGCATGCAGTCTGGCCAGTTCGGCCGGCTTCACCGCCTTGGTCGGCGTGGCATCCAGCGGCAGCAGCTGCGCGCCGAATGCCTGTCCCAGCGCGCCCCCCAACTGGTCACGGACCAGCCCGGCCGGGTCGGCTACCCCGTTCTGCCGCACCAGCTCGTTGCCTGCGCTGGCCATCGCCGCTGCGCCGAACAGCGCAAACGACGCCTTGCCGGCGGTCATCGCCATGAACGACGGCGGTTCGTGCTGTGTCAGTGCCACCGTTTTTCCGCGCAGCGCTTCGGCATCCTGTGCCGACAGCGGGATCATCTTTTCCTTGCCTGCCGCCTGCCCGACAACGAGCAGTAGCGCGCCAACCCACACCATTCTGTGCATGGTTTCTTCCCCTGGTTGCATGAAGCGGACGCACCCGTGCGACCGCCGCCTGGCGACCCGGTGCAGTGCCGATGGCACCACCCCCACCCGGATCGTGTGCGGAGCATGAGGCCAGCCCCCGCAGGTCGTCCAGTACCCTGCGCGCCCATGAAAAAGCCCGGACGGCAGGGCCGGTCCGGGCTTGGGTATCACGCGACGCTGGCCGGGCTCAGTTGCCCTTGCAGTCCTTCAGCCACAGCACACGGCCGATCTGGTCGTAATGGTCGACCACGCCGACCAGGGTGACCTTTTCCTTCGGGCGCAACGCCAGCGCGAAGGCGGCCTGGCTCGGCGCGAACGCGCAGGTGATGGCCACGCTTTCGAAGTCGATGCCACCGGAGCCGTTGGGCAGCTCAAAGCCGGTGTTGTAGGTGCCGCCGCTCTTGAGCACGCCGTTGACCCGGCCGGTGATCGAGTAGATCTTGCCCTTGTAGCGCGGTTCGATCGCGGCGGGGTTGTCCTTGTTCTGCGTGCGCAGCTGGAACCCGAAATCGCTGGCCGAAATGTTCACCGTGGAGGCCTTCGGCGTGGACGCGGCGAGCTGCTCGCCGGCCTTGCCGGGCTTTACCTGGGTGAGCATCTTGCACATCTCGGCGCGGATCGAATCGGCCTTGGCGAAGGCGCCGGGGTTGAGCTTGACCGTCATCGCCACGGTGCCGGTGCGGCCCTCGCTGGTGGCGCTGATGATGATCGGAATGGTCTTGTGCATCGCCGTCTGCGGATCTTCGATCAGCATCGCGCCGTTTTCCACGTCCGAGCTCAACACGTCCATGTTGTTGCCCTTGGCGATCACGTTCATCTGGCCGATCGCGCTCTTGACGGTCAGCTCAGGCACGGTCACCGAGGCGGTATAGGTGGTGCCGGACAGGGGGTTGCCCTTCTTCTGGAAGCTGCTTTCGCAGGTATCGGCAAAGGCGGGCGCCGCTGCGGTGAGCAGCAGCAGGGAAATCAGGGTGTGGCGCTTCATCGGTACGGTCCTTGTCATCGCACGCAGGTGCGGAATGGGTTGCGGGTGCAAAAGCCCGCATGTCCTGCCGGCTCGGCGCGATTGTATGGGGCGTCCCGGCGCGCCGCAATTGCCGGCGGGTGGCACGCCCAAGGGACGCGCCGCCCGCCGGAGGGGCTCAGCCTTCCTGCCAGGCCGGCAGCTTCTTCTTCACGCCCACGTTCTTGAGCGTCACGTACTTCGGCAGCCCATCGGCACCGTAGGGCAGGGGCGCCTCACCCTTGATCAGCGGTGACAGGTAGGCCCGGGCCTTGGCGGTGATGCCGAAGCCGTCCTTGCGGATGAAGCCGGCCGGCATCTTCTTCTCGTGGTTGGCCACCTTGTGCAGGGGCGCAGCCTCGATCTTCCAGCGGTAGGGCGCGTCGCTGCTGCGCACGATCACCGGCATCACCGCGTTGTGGCCCTTCAGCGCAAACTGCACCGCCGCCTTGCCGACCGCCTGCGCCTGCTCCCAGTCGGTCCTGGACGCGATGTGGCGCGCCGAGCGCTGCAGGTAGTCGGGCAGGGTCCAGTGCACCTTGTAGCCCAGCGTGTCCTTGACCCGGGCGGCCAGCTGCGAGGCCACGCCGCCCAGCTGGGTATGCCCGAACGAATCCTTGCCGCCGCCGGCATCGGCCACAAACGTCCCGTCCGCGGTCTGGATGCCTTCGGAGGCCACTACCACGCAATGGCCCACGCGCTCGACCACCTGCTTGACCTTGGCCAGGAAAGCGGCTTCGTTGTAGGCGCGCTCGGGCAACAGGATGATGTGCGGGGCATCGTCGGGGCCTTGTCCGGCCAGGCCGGCCGCCGCCGCCAGCCAGCCGGCATGCCGGCCCATGGCCTCATAGACGAACACCTTGGTCGAGGTTTCCGCCATGGCCGCCACGTCCAGCGCCGCCTCGCGCACCGACACCGCGGTGTACTTGGCCGCCGAGCCGAAGCCCGGGCAGGTGTCGGTGACCGCCAGGTCGTTGTCGATGGTCTTGGGCACGCCGATGCAGGTGAGGTCGTAATCGAAGGCCTTGGCCAGCTGGGAGACCTTCCAGGCGGTGTCGGCCGAGTCGTTGCCGCCGTTGTAGAGGAACCAGCGCACGTCGTGGGCGCGCAGGACCTCCAGCAGGCGTTCGTACTTGCCCCGGTCGGCCTCGAGCGACTTGAGCTTGTAGCGGCACGAGCCGAAGGCCCCGCCCGGGGTGTGGGCCAGCGCGGCGATGGCGGCCGCCGACTCTTTCGTGGTGTCGATCAGGTCTTCGCGGAGCGCGCCAAGAATGCCGTTGTGCGCGGCCAAGACCTTGATTCCCTTGGCTCGGGCGGTGCTGATCACCGCCGAGGCGGTGGCGTTGATCACGGCGGTGACGCCGCCTGACTGGGCGTAGAGCAGGGTACCTTTGGACATCATTTCACCTGGGGGTGGGGGAAGGACATTGCAGAGACATTACCGGTATGGGGTAAAGTGCGCGTATTGCGGTGCAGCGTGATTGTGGACAATCCCGGGGCGCGCGCCCTTCCATTTTTTTACCAAGTTGGAGTCAGGTTGATGCGATTGGTTCTGTTGGGACCGCCCGGTTCGGGCAAGGGGACACAGGCGACGCGCCTGAAGGAACACCTGTCGATTGCGCACATTTCCACCGGCGACCTGCTGCGTGCCGAAGTGGCCGCAGGCACCGAGCTGGGCAAGCAGGCCAAGGCTGTCATGGACGCCGGCAACCTGGTGTCCGACGACATCCTGCTGGGCATGCTCGAATCGCGCCTGAGCCAGGCCGAGGTGGCCAACGGCTTCATCCTCGATGGTTACCCGCGCAACGTGGCCCAGGCCAACGCGCTGGACACCCTGCTTGTGAAGATCGGCCAGCCGCTGGATGCGGTGGTGCAGCTGGACGTGCCGACTGAACTGCTGGTCGAGCGCATTGCCGGCCGCGCCGCCGAACAGGGCCGCGCCGACGACAATCCCGAATCGGTGCGTCAGCGCCTGCAGGTCTACAACGACCAGACCGCCCCGGTGGTCGATTTCTACGCCGGTCGCGGCACCCTGGCGCGCGTTGATGGCGTGGGTGAGCTGGACGACGTGGAAGCGCGCATCCGCGCGGCGATCCACGGCTGAGCCGGTGGCGCTGCACCCGCAGCGCCTGCCTGGCCTGTAAACACACACGCCTGGCCCCATGGGGCCAGGCGTGCGGTTTAAGGTGCCAGCGGACGGGCTTGCTCAGAGCCCCGCAGCATGAGCTCCCCTGGGGATGGCCTCTTGGGGAGTAGGACCAATGGGGTGCTGCGGCTGGCCACCTGAATTGTGTCCGTCTTCACACTGCATCGCTATCGGGGATTCCCCGACACCCAGAGTATTTTTCCTACACGCATCTGGGAAATTGTCTGACGACAATATCCACAGTCGCAGGTGATCGGTCACAATCCACCGCATGAGCAAGATTCATATCCTTGGTATCGCCGGCACCTTCATGGGCGGCGTGGCCGCGCTGGCGCGGGAACTGGGCCATGAGGTGCATGGCAGCGACCAGGCGATCTATCCGCCGATGTCGACCCAGCTGGAACAGCTGGGCATCGCACTGGATCCGGGCTATCGCGCCACCAGCGTTGCCGCCGACTGCGATGAGGTGATCGTCGGCAATGCGCTGTCGCGCGGCAATGCGGCGGTGGAAGCGGTGCTCGACGCCGGCCAGCGCTACATTTCCGGTGCGCAGTGGCTGTCCGAACAGGTCCTGCCGGGGCGTGACACGCTGGCCGTGGCCGGTACCCATGGCAAGACCACCACCACCACCATCCTGACCTGGCTGCTGCAGGCGGCCGGGCGCGAGCCGGGTTTCCTGATCGGCGGCGTCGCCGAAGACTTCGGCGTGTCGGCGCGTCTGGGCGGCGGGCGTGCGTTCGTGGTCGAGGCCGACGAGTACGACACGGCGTTCTTCGACAAGCGTAGCAAGTTCGTGCACTACCGGCCGCTGGTGGCCATCCTCAACAACCTGGAATACGACCACGCCGACATCTTCCCGGACGTGGCCGCGATCCAGCGCCAGTTCCACCACCTGGTACGCACCGTGCCCGCGCGCGGCCGCCTGATCGTCAATGGCGAGGACGCCTACCTGGCGCAGGTGCTGGCGATGGGTTGCTGGACCCCGGTGGAGCGCTTCGGGTTTGATCCGTCGCTGGAATGGCATGCCGAACTGGTCAACGCCGACGGCAGCGCGTTCGTGGTCCATCACCGTGGCACGCGGGTAGGCGAAGTGCGCTGGCCCCTGCTGGGCCGCCACAACGTGCTCAACGGCCTGGCGGCGCTGGCCGCCGCGCACGCGGTCGGGGTGGAGCTGGGCACGGTGATTCCGGCGCTGGCCCGTTTCCGCAGCGTCAAGCGCCGCCTGGAAGTGATCGGGCAGGCGCAGGACATCACCGTCTACGACGATTTCGCCCATCACCCCACCGCCATCCACACCACCCTCGAAGGGCTGCGCGCCAAAGTCGGTGCCGCGCGTATCGTGGTGGCGATGGAACCGCGCAGCAATTCCATGCGGCTGGGCGCGCATGCCGAAGCGCTGGCGCCGTCGCTGGACCTGGCCGATGCGGTGGTGTTCCTGCACCGCCCGGAGCTGGCCTGGGATGCGGCCGGTGTGATCGCCGCCGTGCGTGGGCAGGCTCACGCCGTGCCCGACACCGATGCGTTGCTCGCGCGGTTGGGCGGGATCGCCGCCCCCGGCGACCATGTCGTGTTCATGTCCAACGGCGGTTTCGACGGCGCGCCGCGGCGCTTCCTGGCGCAGCTGCAGCAGGGATGAGGCTGGCGCGCCACAGGCCATGACCGATACCGCGTCGCTACCGTTGTTCCCGCTGCACGTGGTGCTGCTGCCTGGCGCCGCGCTGGGCCTGCGGGTGTTCGAACGTCGCTACCTGGACATGCTGCGCGAGTGCAGTCGCCAGAACACCCCGTTCGGCGTCTGCCTGATTCTGGACGGCGATGAAGTGGGGTCGCCGGCGGTGCCGGCCGCCTACGGCGTGGAAGCGCGCGTCGAGGATTTCGATGTGGGCGCCGACGGCGTGCTGGTATTGCGCCTGCGCGGCCAGCGTCGCTTCCATGTGCTGCGCACGCGCATCCGCGACAACGGGCTGGTGCTGGCCGACGTGGAATGGGCCACCCCCGACCACGACGACGAACTGCGCCCGGAACACGCGCTGCTGGCCACCGTGCTGGAGCACATCATCGAACAGGCCGGCGCGGCCTTCGCCCCGACCCATCCGGCCCAGCTGGAGCAGGCTGCCTGGGTAGGCTGGCGCCTGGCCGAACTGCTGCCGCTGGACGAGCCGCAGCGCCTGCAGCTGCTGCAGCAGGACGACCCCCACCAGCGCCTGCAGCACCTGCTGGCCTGGATCCCCGACCTGACACCCCCCGCGTAGAGCGGGGCGCTGCCCCGCTGCGCGACGCAACAACGCCGCCGCGCGCACCCGATCTGCCGGGTAGAACCCGGCACCACGTCATGCGTGGACCGGCTCCTGCGTCACTCCGCGTCCGTGCGCACCCGCAACACCGGCATCTGCGTTTCCGGATGCGTGTCCACCTGTTGCGGCAGGCCGTCCAGCGCGTCGCGCACCGCCTTCAACGACGGGTCGATGCCGCGCATCGGCCGCCACATCCCGATCAGGTGGAAATGCTGCTGGTAATGCAACGTCTGCGCGCTGCCCAGCCACAGCGGCTGGTTGCCCGGCTGCAGCCGCGCCGGTGCCGGCCACACGCGCAGCGCGAAGATCTCGTTGGGCGCATTGCCCGCGCGCAGCATCAGCAGCGACTCCACCTGGGTATCCAGCGTGGCCGGCAGCACCGGCACTTCGTCGGGCGTGGCGGACTTGTCGAGCATCAGCAGCGCCTGTTCCCACCCGGCCTGCGGCTGCACGCGCCAGCCCTGGCTTTCCAGGCGCTTCTTCAGCGGTGCCAGCGGGCCGGCCACCTGCACGTCCAGCGGCCAGCGCTGGTCGTCATCGAACTCGTTGCGGCGCGCGGGCAACTGCCGCCATTCGTCCTGCAGCCAGGCCGTGGCGGGCATGTCCGCCGGGGCCGGCTGGGCCGGTTCGAAGCGGGCCAGCTTGAGCGGAATATTGCGCGGCGCGTACCAGAGCGCAGCCACCGCGAACACGCCGTAGAACAGCCAGGCCACCGGCTTGACCCAGAACGAGCGGTTGAAGCGGCGGCGGTAGGCGATGCCCAGTACCAGCAACCAGAAGATGCCAAACAGCATGCCGCCGATGACATCGCTCAGCCAATGCGCGCCCAGGTACAGCCGTGCAAACCCGATCAGGCTGACCACGATGCCCGACAGCAGGTAGGGCCACACCCGCGTGCGCCCGGGCAGCTCGCGCGCGATCAGCACGGCGAAGAAGCCGAAGATGATGGTGGCCATGGTTACCGACACCGACGGGAAGCCGAAGCCACTGCTGGCATCCGGCGGGCGCACCACGTGTACGGTGGCGCCCAGCAGCTTGGTCAGCGCCAGCCCGAAGGCCAGCGCGGCCAGCCAATGCGCGGCGGCCATCCAGCGCCGACGCCAGACCAGGTAGCCCATGCCTGCCGCCGTGGCCGGCAGCAGCACCTGCCACGCGCCCAGCGACGCCAGTGCGGCCATCGGGTAGTCGGCCAGCGGGTTGCGCAGTGCCAGCATGGCCTGGTGCACCACCATGTCCAGGCGCAGCGGCTCGCCGTGCGCCACCACCGCCATCAGCAGCGCGAACCAGCACCAGCCCAGCAACAGCAGCATCAATGCCAGCATGGCCAGCGGCACGGACTCGCGCCGCTGCGGGTCGAACACGGCCACCGAGTAACGGCCCAGGGTGGGGTGGCGCTGCGACCAGCGCAGCAGCGCGGCCAGCCAGCTGTCCATGCGCGAGGCCGACCAGCGGTAGCCGTACAGCACGATCGCCCACACCACGCCCATCAGCACCGCCACCAGGCCCAGCACCATCACCAGCCGCCCGGCCACGGCCGCCACCGCGTCATAGGCTTCGCCCAGCACCCAGCCCGGCGCCAGGAACAGCACCGCCCAGGACAGGCTGGCGATACCGCTGGCCTGGAAGTAGCGCGACAGCGGCATCTTCATCATGCCGGCGATTGCCGGCACGAACGGGCGGATGGCCCCGACATAGCGCGCTACCAGGATGCTCTTGAAGGCATTGCGGCGGAACATCGTCTCGCCGCGATCCAGCAGCTGCGGGTACTTGCTGAAGGGCCAGAAGCCGCGCAGCCGGTCGCCCCAGCGGCGACCCACCCAGTAACTGATGCCGTCACCGGCAAACGCACCCACCGCCGCACATGCCACCGCGTACGGGCCGGAGATCTGGCCCAGGCCGATGAACACGCCCACGGCGAACAGCAGCGGCAACGCGGGCACGATCGCGCCCAGCACGATGACCGCATCGCAGAAGGCGATGAGGAAAATGACCGCACCGGCGAGCACGGGGTGAGCTGAGATCCACGCAAGCGTGGTATCGATCCATGACGAGTCCATCGTCGGATTATAGAGGTGTGAAGGTGACTGACTGCCGGCCAGCGGCGGCCAACGTGCGTGATCTACAGTGAATGAACGCGATCGCACGCCTAGAATGTCGCCATGAACCACCCCCCTGATCCCGCCCCGCATGCCCTGAAGGCCGACAGTTTCGGCTGCATTCTGTTGATCGAGCAGGACGGGCAGCGCTTTGTCCGCCGCGACCTGGGCGCCACCCCGTGGTGGCTGCGCCTGCCCGCCTGGTGGCTGGCCCGGCGCGAAGCGCGCGCGCTGGCCCACCTGGACGGCATGGACGACACCCCGGCGCTGCTGTCCTGGAACGGGCGCTGGCTGGACCGCAGCTTCATGGCCGGCGATGCGATGTACCAGCGTCCGCCGCAGGGCGACCTGGCCTATTTCCGTGCCGCGCGCCGGCTGCTGCAGCGCGTGCACCGGCATGGCATCGCGCACAACGACCTGGCCAAGGAAGCCAACTGGCTGGTACGCGAGGACGGCTCGCCGGCCCTGATCGACTTCCAGCTGGCGGTGATCGGCAACCCGCGCTCGCGCTGGATGCGCCTGCTGGCCCGCGAAGACCTGCGCCACCTGCTCAAGCACAAGCGCATGTATTGCCGACAGCACCTGACCCCGGTGGAGAAGCGGCTGCTGAAGCGCACCTCGTGGGTACGCGATGTCTGGTTCCGCACCGGCAAACCGGTCTACCGCTTCGTCACCCGGAAGATCCTGCACTGGGAAGACAACGAAGGGCAGGGGCCCAAGCCGTGAGCGCGCCGGTGGTGCGCGTGGTGCCGGTGGACGCCGGCAACGTGCTGCATGTGCAATTGCCCGGCGCCGACTTCGTGCACGCGTGCCGGGCGACGGTGCCACGCGGCGGTCGCTCGGCGCTGCAGGCCTACAAGGACATGGCGTCCACCGTGCCGGGCTGGTTCGACGGGCTGATGGCGGTGCGCAACGGTGGCATGCGGCTGCTGGGCATGAAGGACCTGGGGTCGCTGCGTGCCGTGCAGGACGCGGCCGACCCCATGCCCGGCCAACGGCTGGGCATCTTCACCGTGCAGCGGTGCACGCGCGAGGCGATCGTGCTGGAGGACGACGACCGCCACCTGCACGTGCAACTGGCACTGCAATGGCGTGGCGATGCACTGGAGATCGCCACGGTGGTGCATACGCACAATGCCTTCGGGCGGCTGTACATGCTGCCGGTGGCGCCGGTACATCGGGTGATCGTGCCGCATCTGTTGCGGCGGCAGCTGCGCGGCTATGGGGTTCCGGGGGACCAATGAGCCGTGGATGCACCGGCGATGATGTCATTGTCGCCGGACGCGCCGTTCGTAGCTCAAGCTATTCGGCGGCGCGAACAAACGTCTTATGCATTGCTTGAGGACTTGGACCGGACATGCGTGCAAACGCACGTTAAGTACTCGCCGGCGAGCTGACGTACTCGGTGTTGGTTGTTGACAGTCTTGCCGAGGTAGAACAGCTTGCCCGTGGCGAGATGACCCGGTGCTCTATCGCAAGCAGGGGGAATGGGAGCGCGGAGATGCGCGGCTTATTCGCGAGGTTGATAAGGACGTGGGCTGCAAAGGAATGAAGGGGAACGTTGCTTGAATGGCTTTGTCAACAAAAGTCCAGGTGTGTCTGCGCTGATGCAGCCAGTGCTTATTGTCGCGCGCGCGATTGAATGCTTCTCTACGTCCCGAAGTGCGACGAGGATTCGATGAGGGCGGTTCTGTCAATGCTCGCAGCGGCTGCATTGATCTCGACCGTGGGGTGCGGCGGACGTAATGGATCAATGGCAAATCCCGTGTCGAACCCCTGCGAGTACCGTATGGCGGCGGGTGCCTGTCACGTGTCGCTGGTGCAGCTGCTGCAAACGCCTGAGGCTTTTGAAGGCCGTGCCATTGCGGTGGTCATCTTCTACCCCGGCGATGGTGCGCGTGCGCTGTTTGCAAACCGCGATGCGGCCGACGCAAACGATCTTGCCTCGGCACTGCTTATCGACAACACGCAGGTCGAGGGCGACTACCCCGTCAAGGACGAACTGAGGGAGACCGGTTTCTACAGAGTCCATGGCACGTTCAAGCGCTCGCAGCCTGTTGTGGTCGGCGAAGGCGTTGTGGTTCCGTTTGTAGTGGGTGGGCGGCTCTCAGATCTGAACGGAATCGAGCAGCTCAAGACCCTCACCCAGATGCGTGAACACTGCGCGGAACGCCCGCATTGCAGGATGGAGTACATGGGTGGAATCCTGCCAATGCCACGTATCGGAACCGCGGAGAAACCAACCGATGCGCTGGAGTAGCCCGCGTTCTCTCGCCTTGCGGTGCGGCCCCGGCACCCTGTCCACGGCTGACGGAAAGAAGATGCGGCTTGGTAGCCTGCTACAGGAGCTGAAATGAGAAGGATCAGAGGATCGGGACTGATTGCCCTGGCGCTGGCAGGATGCCAATGAGGGGGACCGGCTCCCGTGAACAGCGCCGAAGATATACGCGCCTATCGGATGAGCGGGGGCGTTTGCCATGTCTCGCCAACCCAGCTGCTGACGGCGCCGGAGAAGCTGGCGGGCAGAGAGGTTGTCGTGGTTCTCTACTACCCCGGCTCCGGGGCCCGCGTGTTGTTCGCCCCAAGAAGTAGTGCCGTCCCTGGCAGCGTATCGATGCGTCGAACACCCTATGTGACATCGGCGCGGCCTGACGTTGGCCGCTTTGCGGTCAGGGTGCGGTTACCGGCACCACCTGCTGCCCGATGAAATGCCGCGTTCCATCAAAGTCGTAGCCGATTTGAATCTGCCCGACGTCGGCGCAGGCATGGCAGTCGCGCAGTGGCGTGCGGTACAGCAGTCGGATGCCGCCATTGTCCAGCGGCGTACTGCCGCCCGCCTGCGCCGGTGCGAACGGGGTTGCCTGTGGGGGGGCGGCCAGCAGGGTCTGCACGCCCGGGTCGGCACGTACGGTGTCGTCCAGCTGTACGGCGTCCACATCGATGCGCTTGCCGGCGGCATCCACCAGCCGCGTGCCCTCGTTGGTGTTGGCCCGGAACGGGTAGGCCACCGTGGCCACGCCGATGCCATCGTGTTCATGCCAGGCGGTGACAAACGCCAGTTCACCGGCACTGGACAGTTGCCCGGCCGCCGTCACCGCATCGGCGCTGGCCCCACCGGCCTGCATCGCCTTGATCAGGCACTCGCGGGTGGCCGCCGCCTCACCCTGGCGGCAGCTGTTCAGATCGCCGCTCCACACCACGGCATTGCTCCAGCGCAACGTGGCATCGGCGGCCATCTACTGCGCGCTCGGCGTGGCGGTGGGGGTCGGGGCGGCGGGTTCGGCCGGGTCTTTCTGGCAGGCGGCAAGCAGCAGCAGGCCCAGGGCAGGCAACAGACAACGGGAACGGCGCATGGCAAGTACCTCGCAGCGGTAACCGGAAGGCCAATATCGTCAAGGCGCGGTGAAAATTTTGTGGGCGCGGCATACTGGCGCGAGACATTCATGCGCAGGAGCATTCGACGTGGCCAGTCTGCAAGGCAAGACCATTTTCATCACCGGTGGCTCGCGCGGCATCGGCCTGGCCATCGCCCTGCGCGCGGCGCGTGATGGCGCCAACGTGGCAATCGCGGCCAAGTCGTCGGTGCCCAACCCGAAGCTGCCAGGCACCATCCACAGCGCGGTGGAGGCGGTCACCGCCGCCGGCGGGCAGGGCCTGGCGCTGAAGTGCGACATCCGCGAAGAGGACCAGGTGCGCGCCGCGGTGGCTGCGACCGTGGACACCTTCGGCGGCATCGACATCCTGGTCAACAACGCCAGCGCGATCTGGCTGCGCGGCACGCTGGATACGCCGATGAAGCGCTTCGACCTGATGCAGCAGGTTAATTCACGCGGCAGTTTCCTGTGCGCGCAGGCGTGCCTGCCGTACCTGCTGCAGGCGCCCAATCCGCACATCCTGACGCTGGCGCCGCCGCCGAGCCTGGACCCGAAATGGTGGGGTCCGCATACCGGCTACACGCTGGCCAAGATGGGCATGAGCTTTGTCACCCTGGGGCTGGCGGCCGAATTCGGTCCGCAGGGCGTGGCGGTCAATGCGCTGTGGCCGCGCACCATCATCGCCACCGATGCGATCAACATGATTCCCGGCGTGGATGTGGCCGGTTGCCGCACGCCGGAGATCCTGGCCGATGCCGCGCACGCCGTGCTGACCCGCGACGCAGCCGGCTTCAGCGGACAGTTCCTGCTCGATGACGAGGTGCTGGCCGCAGCCGGTATCACCGATCTCAGCGGTTATGCACTGGACCCGTCGCGGCCGCTGCTGCCGGATCTGTTCCTGGATTGAGGTGCAGGGCGGTTTGGTGCGACGTTGTCGACAGCGGCTGCACGCGCAACTGCTAAGGTGCGCACCCCCCGTGTTTTAGATCCCTGCCATGTCCCAGCGCGTTTCCCGTCTCTCCCTCGCCGCGGCCCTCGCCGTGGCCGGCCTGCTTGGCGCCTGCAGCAAAGGCACCTCCACCGTTGCCGATGTGCAGGGCGTGGAAAAGGTGAATGCCTACATCCACTGCTTCAATGCGGTAGAGGAACCGATCCACGAAGGCTTCCTGCAATACACCGGGTGGATGCAGGACGCGGAGGCCGGCCCGACCGGCACAGAGACGCAGGTGCGCGGCCCCGGCACCGTGCTGTCCCATCGCGTGGATGCGTGCAACGCCCCGATGGTGGCGGCACTGGCCATGACCCCGGCCGAGCCGGACCTGGATCCGGCGGCGCGCGCGTATCAGAAGACCTTTGCTGATCTGTATGCGCTGATCGAGCAGGCCGACCGTTACTACAGCCGCGAAGATTATCTGCGCGATGACCATGCGGGCATGCGCAGCCAGCATGCACCGCTGATGCAGGCCTACGCGGCGTTCTTCGCCGCCGGCACCGCACTGGATGCCGCGCTGGAGAAGCGCGAAGACGAACGGCGTGCCGCGCAGCTCAAGGAGATCGAAGCTGCCGAAGGCCGTTCGCTGGCGTACTACCAGCTCAGGATCGTGGGCGATGGCAAGCGGCTGACCCAACTGCTCAGCGCCGATGCACCGGACGTGGCGCTGGCGCGCACCGAACTGGCTGCATTCCAGGCGCTGTTGCAGCAGGCACAGAACGACAAGGTTGGGCAGGGCGATGCGATGTGGGGTCACGTCGAGCGTTCGGCCGATGCGCTGGCCCGTGATGCCGGCCGTCGCATCGAACGCGTGCAGGCCAAGACGCCGCTCACCCGCGGCGAGCAGATGCTGCTGCAGAGCGGTGGCCGCGCGAGCCTGCCGCAGGGCTCGGCCGAAGCCGTGATGGCCAGCTACAACGATCTGGTGGACATGGCCAACCGGATGACGCAGTTCAGCGGCGCGCGCTGAACGACCCTGTCGGCAGGGTGCCGCTGACACGAGCACGCCTATGCGACGGCGTCGCACGCAGCCCCCAACGCAGACCGCAGACCTGCGCGGTCCGCGTTGGTAAACTGCGGTGCTGGAATCGTTTACAACACGGAGACGTTCAATGAAACACGTTCTTTCCACGGCAGTACTGGCCGTGTCGATCACCCTGGCGCTGACCGCCTGCGGCAACAAGTCCGCCGAGCCTGCCAAGGACGCCGCGCCCGCCAGCAAGGCCGACGCCCACGTCGAAGAGGCCGAGCAGGCGTTGACCGGCAAGCTCAACAGCTACATCGACTGCTACAACGATATCGATTCGGGCATCCACCAGGGCATTGGCTACTACACCAGCTGGATGAAGGACCCCAAGGCCGGCCCGACCGGTCGCGAAGAGCGCCCGATCGGTCCGCCGGACCTGGACGCCGACGACCTCAAGACCTGCGATGCGGCCATTCCCACGGCGATCGCCGCCGCGCCGGCGCTGCCGGAGCTGGACAAGGCGGCCAAGGCCTACCTGGACAGCCTGCACACCCTGCAGCCGCTCACCCACGCGGCGTACGACTACTACAAGCGCGAAGACTTCGAAGACGACGGCTACGCGCGCGGCAAGGCGATGCATGCGCCGCTGATGGAGGCGTTGGCTGCCTTCGTGCAGGCCAGCGGCGTGTTCAGCACCGCGCTGGAGGCCGAGAACGACCGTGCCCAGCAGGCGCAGCTGCAGGCGCTGGAAAAGCAGGAAGGCCGCACCCGCACGTACTACCGCCTGGCCATCATGATGGAGGCCAAGTCGCTGATGGACCTGATGGCCGAGGATGACTTCGATGTGGTGCAGGGGCGTGCCCGACTGGATGCCTTCAATACCATCGCCGACGAAGCGCACGCCAAGGTGGCCGACCAGGAGCCGGGCAAGATGGACTGGAACAGCTTCGAGACCTCCGCGGAGAACTTCCGCCGCGAAGGCAAGGAGCGCATCAAGCGCGTGGCGGAGAAGATCCCGTACACCGACTTTGAACAGCGCATGCTCGATTCGCCGTCGCATGCCCCGCAGGGCTCGGCGGGGCGCCTGTTGAACGAGTACAACAGCCTGGTGTTCCAGAGCAACCGCCAGTAAACGGCGTGGCGTTCCACCCCGGTGCGTTCGGCGCGCCGGGATGGAACGCCGTTACTGATTGAAGGCGTCGGGCAGCGTGTCGCCGCACCGGCGGCAATGCCGGGCGTCCGGTTCGTGCCCTTCCAGCCCGCAGTGCGGGCAGCCACGGGCATCGCGCCGCGCGGCCAGGTCGGCCTCGCGCATGGTGCTGGCCAGTTCGGCGGTGTAGATGCCGGTGGGCACGGCAATGATGCTGTAGCCGATCAGGATCAGCACCGAGGTGACGAAGCGGCCCAGCACGGTCTGCGGCACGATGTCGCCGAAGCCCACCGTGGCCATGGTCACCACCGCCCAGTACATGCTGCTGGGGATGCTGGTGAACCCGTGGTTCGGCCCCTCGATCACGTACATCAGGGTGCCGGCGATGATCGTGATGGTGACCACCGTGAACAGGAACAGCAGTACCTTGCGCCGGCTGCGCCACAGCGATTCCATCAGTACGCCGCTTTCTTCGATGTAGCGGGTCAGCTTGAGGATGCGGAACACCCGCAGGATGCGCAGGGCGCGCACCACCAGCAGGCTCTGCGCGCCGGGGATGAACAGGGACAGGTAGGTGGGCAGGATCGAGGCCAGGTCGATGATGCCCCAGATGCTGAACGCGTAGCGCAGGGGCCGTTTGACCACCACCAGCCGCAACAGGTACTCGGCGGTGAACAGGACCGTGAAGCCCCATTCCAGCACGTACAGCCAGTCGGCATGGGCGATGTGGAAGCGCTGCACGCTGTCGAACATCACCACCAGCACGCTGGCGATGATGGCGTACACCAGCAGCAGGTCGAAATTGCGCGACGGGCGGGTGTCGTGGCGGTAGATGATCTCGAACCAGGTCCGGCGCCAGCCGGTCTCGGTAGCGGGGTTCAGCTGGGGGGCGGTGAGCGGTCGCATGCGCCGCATTGTGCCTCACCGGCCGGAAGCGCGAGAATGGGACTTTCCCGCACCCCCTGACCGCCATGACCGCCGCTGCCACCGATCCGCTGTTGTCCCTGTCGCATTACTACCTGCCGGTGTACAAACCGCGCCAGGTGGTGCTTGAGCGCGGCCAGGGTGCGCGCGTGTGGGACACCCAGGGGCGTGAATTCATCGACCTGGCCGCCGGCATCGCCGTGTGCGGGCTGGGCCACAACGACCCGGACCTGACCGCCGCGCTGATCGAGCAGGCCGGCAAGCTGTGGCACACCAGCAACGTGTTCTACAGCGAACCGCCGCTGCGCCTGGCCGAGGAACTGGTCACCAGCTCGCGCTTCGCCGAGCGTGTGTTCCTGTGCAATTCCGGCGCCGAAGCCAATGAAGTGGCGATCAAGCTGGTGCGCAAGTGGGCGTCCTCGAAGGGCCGCCCGGCCCACCAGCGCGTGATCGTGACCTTCCGCGGCAGCTTCCACGGCCGCACCCTGGCCGCGGTTACCGCCACCGCCCAGCCGAAGTACCAGGAAGGCTACGAGCCGCTGCCCGGTGGCTTCCGCTACGTCGATTTCAACGACGAGGTGCAGCTGGAAACCGCGATGGCCGCCGGCGACGTGGCCGCGGTGATGCTCGAGCCGATCCAGGGCGAGGGCGGGGTGATGCCGGCCAAGCCGGGCTTCCTGCAGCGCATCCGCGAGCTGTGCGACCAGCACGACGCCCTGCTGGTGCTCGATGAGATCCAGGTAGGCATGGGCCGCACCGGCACCCTGTTCGCGCATTGGCAGGAAGGCATCAAACCGGACATCGTGACCCTGGCCAAGGCGCTGGGCGGCGGTTTCCCGATCGGCGCGATGCTGGCCGGGCCGAAGGTGGCCGAGGTGATGCAGTTCGGCGCGCACGGCACCACCTTCGGCGGCAATCCGCTGGCCGCGGCGGTGGCGCGCGTGGCGCTGCGCAAGCTGTCCTCGCCGGAGATCGGGCACAACGTGGGCCGCCAGTCGCAGGCGCTGCGCGATGGCCTGGGCCGGATCAACGACGAGTTCAAGGTGTTCAGCCAGGTGCGCGGCCGCGGCCTGATGCTGGGCGCGGTGCTGGACAAGGACTTCGCCGGCCAGGCCGGTGCCATCCTGGACCACGCCGCCGAGCACGGCCTGCTGACCCTGCAGGCCGGCCCGGACGTGCTGCGCTTCGTACCGTCGTTGAACATCACCGACGAGGAAGTGGCCGAGGGCCTCAAGCGCCTGCGCGCGGCGGTGCAATCCTTCATCGCCTCCCGGTAGAGCCGACCGTTGGTTGGCTGCTGTCGATGGTAGAGCCGACCGTTGGTCGGCTGCTGTTGCTCTGGGGCGAATGCAGCCGACCAACGGTCGGCTCTACACCAGGGCGTAACATCACCGACGAGGAAGTGGCCGAGGGCCTCAAGCGCCTGCACGCGGCGGTGCAATCCTTCATCGCCTCGCGGTAGAGCCGACCGTTGGTCGGCTGCTGTTGCTCTGGGGCGAACCCAGCCGACCAACGGTCGGCTCTACGGCAGGGCGTACCGCTTCAACACCTTGCCGATGCTGCGGCTGTCGGCCGCCGTTTCCGCCTGCAATCCCGCCTGCCGTGCACCGCGCACGTTGGTGAACAGGTCATCGATGAACAGCGTGCGCCCTGCGCGTGCGCCCAACAGCTCCACCGCCTGCACGAAGACGGCCGGGGCCGGTTTGCGTGCGCCCAGCGCGCCGCTGCACAGGATGCGTCCGTGCAACGCCGTGGCCAGGGTAGGCAGGATGCGCGGGATGGTGTCGGCCATCAGCGCGCCGTTGTTGGTCAGGATCGCAATCGGCAGGCGGCGGGCGGCGGGCGACCTGTTCGATGCGTTCGATCACCCCGGCCTGCGGCAGGGACGCGGCGATGCGCGCGGCCTGCCACTGCGCGATGCTCAGCGTGCTGCCCAACGCAGCGCTCACCTGCTGCAGGTACAGCGTGCTGTCCAGGCCGGCGTCGTGCTGCTGCTCCAGGCCGCTGTCGAACAAGGCCGCCTGCACCTGCGCGACGCTGCAGCCGGTGCTGGCCGCCAGGTGGCGCACGCGCAGGTGCCGCGCATGACGCACCAGCACACCATCGAAATCCAGCAGCAGACACTCCACGGCAACGGTCATCGCGCACTCTCGTCCAGGTCCACTGCTGACCGTATCCCAATCGAGGCGCGCGCTGCGACATCGCGTCGCAGGCAGGGCGCGGGCACGGACTCTAGAATCGCGTGGACTGTTCGATGGAGATCGCCGTGAAACTGCTTGTTCCCGTGTTGCTCGCCGGCCTGATGCTGGCCCCGGCTGCCCATGCCCGCGTGTGTGCGGTCACCATCGACAGCACCGACCAGATGAGCTTCAGCCAGAAGGAGATCAAGGTCGGCGCAGACTGCAGCCAGGTGAAGCTGACCCTGCGCCACACGGGCAAGCTGGCCGCCACCGCGATGGGCCACAACTGGGTGCTCACGCGGACCCCCGATTATCAGCCGGTGGCGATGGCCGGCATGCGCACGAGCCTGGCCGACAGCTACCTGCCCAAGGGCGATGCCCGCGTGCTGGCGCATACCGCGGTGATCGGCGGTGGGCAGACCACCAGCGTGACCTTCTCGACCGCGAAGCTGGCCAAGGGCGGCGACTACACGTTCTTCTGCTCGTTCCCGGGACACTTCGCGATGATGAAGGGCCGTTTTCTGTTCGGCTGAGCGCCGAAAACGGCCGGTAGCTACCGACCGTTGGTCGATAGACGTGACGACCAAGGGTCGTCACCTACCGCGTTCGATCAGCCCTTGACCACCTTGAACGCCTCGCGGGCAGCGTCAATGGTCGCGTCGATCACGCTGTCGTCGTGCGCGCTGGACATGAAGCCGGCTTCGTACGCTGACGGGGCCAGGAACACGCCGCGTTCCAGCATCGCGTGGAAGAAGGTGTTGAACGCGGTGATGTCGCAGGCAGTGGCCTGGGCGTAGGTGTCCACCTTCTGGTCGGTGAAGAACAGCCCGAACATGCCGCCCACCTGGGTGGTGGTCACGGCCACGCCGGCCTCGGCCGCGGCCGCTTCCAGCCCGGCACACAGACGCGCGCTGGCCGCGCCCAGGCGGTCATGGAAGCCCGGTTCCTGCACCAGTTCCAGCATCGCAAGGCCGGCGGCCATCGCCACCGGGTTGCCGCTGAGCGTGCCGGCCTGGTAGATCGGGCCGGACGGGGCGATCTGCGCCATCAGGTCGGCCCGGCCGCCGTAGGCACCCACCGGCATGCCGCCGCCGATGATCTTGCCGAAGGTGGTCAGGTCCGGGGTGATGCCGTAAAGGGCCTGCGCACCGCCGAGGGCGACGCGGAACCCGGTCATCACCTCATCGAAGATCAACAGCGCGCCGTACTGGGTGCAAAGGGCGCGCAGATGCTGCAGGTAGCCGTCGCGCGGCGGGATGCAGTTGGCGTTGCCCACCACCGGCTCGATAATCAGCCCGGCGATGTGCTCGCCCTGTTCGGCGAACAGCGCGGTGGCCGCGTCGAAATCGTTGTAGGGCAGGGTCAGGGTGAGTTCGCTCAGGCCGGCAGGTACGCCCGGCGAGGTGGGTACGCCCAGGGTCAGCATGCCGCTGCCGGCCTTGACCAGGAACGAGTCGCCGTGACCGTGGTAGCAGCCTTCGAACTTGACGATGCGGCTGCGCCCGGTGGCCCCGCGCGCCAGCCGGATCGCCGACAGCGTGGCTTCGGTGCCGGAGTTGACCATGCGCACCATCTGGCACGACGGGATCAGCCGGGTGAGGGTTTCGGCCATCACCACTTCGGCCTCGCACGGCGCGCCGAACGACAGGCCGTTGTTGATCGCATGCTTGACCGCCTGGCGCACGGCCGGGTGGTTGTGGCCGACGATCATCGGGCCCCACGACCCCACGTAGTCGATGTAGCGGTTGCCATCCACGTCGTACAGGTACGGGCCATCGGCGCGCTGCACGAAGAACGGCTCGCCGCCGACCGACTTGAACGCGCGCACCGGCGAGTTGACGCCGCCCGGCAGCAGCGTCTGGGCGCGGGTGAACAGGGCGTGGGACTGGTCGTGGTTCATGGGGTGTCCTGGGTCTTACGGAAACTGGGCGAGGAAGGCGCGCTGGGTGGCAACCGGGTCGGGGGCGGCGAAAATGCCGCTGACCACGGCCACCAGGTCGGCGCCAGCCGCGATGATGGGACCCACATTGTCCGGGCTGAGCCCGCCGATCGCCACCCGCGGCACGCCCAGTGCGGCGCTTTGCCGCAGCAGGTCCGGCGTGGCACGGCTGGAGGTGACCTTGGTGGTGGTGGGGAAGAACGCGCCGAACGCCACGTAGCTGGCGCCCTCGGCCACGGCACGTTCGGCATTGGCCAACTGGTCGTAGCAGGACGCGCCGATGATGGCGTCGGGCCCCAGCAGGGCACGCGCGGCGCCGATGTCGCCGTCGGTGCCGCCCAGGTGCACGCCCGCAGCGCCTACCGCATGGGCCAGCGCCGGGTCGTCATTGATGATCAACGGCACCCCGTGCTGGGCGCACAGCGCCTGCAGCGCGGTGGCCTGCTGCAGGTGCAGGGCGGCATCGGCGGTCTTGTTGCGGTACTGCAGCCAGGTGGCGCCGGCGGCCAGCAGCGGCGCGGTACGCGCCAGCAGGCGGGCGGTGTCGGCCTCGTCGGGGGTGATCAGGTAGACGCCACGGGGGCGCACGGAGGAGGCTGAAGCAGAATTCATCGGTGGCTACCGGTAGCACGACGGGAGTGGGACAATGGCGGTCGCCCGTTTTGTCCAGCCGTGATTATCCAATGACCGATGCCACCGCCACCACTTTCCGCACCTGGATGTGCGTTGTCTGCGGGTTCCTGTACAGGGAAGAAGACGGCCTGCCGGAAGAAGGCATCGCGCCGGGGACTCGCTGGGAAGACATTCCCGACACCTGGACCTGCCCGGACTGCGGCGTGACCAAGGACGATTTCGAGATGGTCGAGGTCGATTGACCGGCGGGTATCGACCGTTGGTCGATACGCCCCTTCGTCAATGCAACCGCGGCGCCCGTCCGCCCAGTTCCACCAGCTTCTCGCGCACCCATTGCGCATCGGTGGCCTGCCGGTTGCGTTGCAGGTACAGCGCCAGGTCATGGCGCGCCCCGGCCTGGTAATCCAGGTTCAGGTACGCCAGGCCGCGGTCACGCAGCGCATCGTCCTGTTCGGGCGCCAGTTTGAGCAGGCGGTCGGCACTGCGCGCGGCGCGGTCCCATTCGCCGCGCTCCACGTACACACCGTGCAGGTTGCGCAGCATGCGCATCAAAATCGCGCGCGCCGGGGCGGCATCCAGGATCTGCGCCAGCACGTGGTCGTCCGGGGTTTCGCCGCCCAGGTGCGAGCGCGCGCGTTCGCGCAGTTCTTCCACGTCCAGCGGGCGGCCGCCGTTGTAGGGGTCCATGACCAGTACCTCGTCGTCCACCGGCAGGCGCACCAGGAAGTGCCCCGGGAAGGACACCCCGTCCAGCGGAATGCCCAGCCGACGCGCGACTTCCATCTGCACCAGGGCCAGCGAGATCGGATTGCCCAGGCGGCGTTCGAACACCTGGTTGAGGTAGCTGTTGCGCGGGTCGTAGTACTCGCCGTGGTCGCCGCCGTAGCCCAGTTCGTCGAACAGATGGCGGTTCACGGCGGCGATCTTGAGCGGCCAGTGCTCGATGGTGTCCACCTCGGTACGCAGGTGGTCGGCATGGGCCTGCACCACCGCGTCGTACACGGTGGGGTCCAGGTCGGGGTATTCGTCGCGGGCGATCAGCAGTGCCGTGGGCAACAGCGGCAGGGCCTCGTCATCCAGCTCGGCCAGTGAGTCCCACGTCGGCAATGTGATCTGCCCCTGCATGGCTACAGACTGGCGACAAACGCAGCCGGTTTCAAGCGTTTCAGCACCCGACCCCGGCCCCGGTAGAGCCGACCGTTGGTCGGCTGCTCCTGGGCCGTGCGTTCCAGCGCATCCGACCAGCGGTCGGCTCTACCCCGGGCGGGGGCGCGGCGTCAGTGGTCGGCGATGCCCGGGCCGAAAGTGATCTCGGTGCCGTCCTTCAAGCCCAGCTTTTCGGCCTGGCCGGCGTTGAGCTCCAGCACGTAACGGGCCGGGCCGCTGCTGGGGTAGGGCGGGCAACGGTCGCCGGCCGAGCACGGCGGCACATCGCGCTGCTGGCTGACCAGCCGGCGCTGTTCGTCGAAGTACAGGATGTCCAGCGCGATCTTGGTGTTCTTCATCCAGTACGCCTGCAGTTCCTCGCGCTCGTGCAGGAACAACATGCCATGGTCGGCATCCATCTGGTCGCGGAACATCAGCCCGCGCGCGCGGCTGGCGTCATCGCGGGCCAGTTCCACCTGGTAGCGGGCACCGCCCAGTTCCACCCAGTGGCGGGTGCCGCTGCTGGCGCAGCCGGTGAGGGTCATCAGAAGCAGCAGCGGCAACAGGCGGATCAGCGACATCGGGGTCTACCTCGGCAGGAAGAAGGCCGGCCATCGTGGGCCGGCCGCGGAATCAGAATACCTGCGGCGGCTCGCCGCCGACGATCACCACGTCGGCCGGACGCCGCGCGAACAGGCCCACGCTGACCACGCCGGGCAGCTGGTTGAGCTCGCGCTCGAGCTTGACCGGGTCGGTGATCTGCAGGTGGTGGATGTCCAGGATCACGTTGCCGTTGTCGGTGACCACGCCTTCGCGCCAGGCCGGCTGGCCGCCGGTCATGTCCAGGATGCGGCGCGCGATCAGGCTGCGCGCCATCGGGATCACTTCCACCGGCAGCGGGAAGCGGCCCAGCACCGGCACCTGCTTGCTCGGGTCGATGATGCACACGAAACGCTCGCTCGCCTCGGCGATGATCTTTTCGCGGGTCAGCGCAGCACCGCCGCCCTTGATCAGGCACTTGTTGCCGTCGCATTCGTCGGCACCGTCCACGTACAGCGACAGGTCGCCGGTGTGGTTGAGTTCCATCACCTGGATGCCGTGCGACTTCAGCTGGGCGGTGCTCTGCTCGGAGCTGGACACGGTGCCCTTGATGCGGTGCTTGATGCGGGCCAGGCCGTCGATGAAGTAGGCAACGGTGGACCCGGTGCCGACCCCGACGATCATGCCGTCTTCGACGTATTCCAGGGCTTTTTCAGCAGCCAGGCGCTTGGCTTCGGACATGGCGGGCAACTCTATGAGGGAAAAGGGGAATCAGTGTTTTTCAAGCGACAGCAGCAGCTTCCACTGCGCAGCCGTGACCGGCAGGATCGACAGGCGGTTGCCGCGCGCGGTCAACGGAAATCCTTCGCCCAGCGCATCGGCGTGCAGCTTGATCTCGTCCAGCGAAATGGTGTCGCGCAGTTTGCGCTCGAAGGCCACGTCCACCAGCATCCAGCGCGGTTCTTCGCGGGTGGCCTTGGGGTCGTAGTAGTCGGATTTCGGGTTGAACTGGGTGTCGTCCGGATAAGCTTCGCTGGCCACCGTGGCAATGCCGACGATGCCGGGCACCTTGGTATTGGAGTGGTAGAACAGCACCCCGTCGCCGACCTTCATGCCGTCGCGCATGAAGTTGCGCGCCTGGTAGTTGCGCACGCCGTTCCAGGGCTCACGGCCCACGCGCTGCAGATCGTCGATGGAAAAGGCGTCCGGTTCGGACTTCATCAGCCAGTAGCGCTTGCGTGCGGTCATGCGGAGTCTTTGATCACGGTAGGTGCCGATCGTTGGTCGGTACGCAGACAAGGGTGGAGAGGTCGGTGCAGATCGCATCCAGCGCGACATCCCAGGGCTGTACCGGCAGGTCATCGACCTGCTGCACCGAGAAGCCTACCCCTACCAGCCACGGCGGTGCGGGGCGCTGGTGGCGGAACGCGAAGCTGCGATCATACCAGCCGCCTCCCATGCCCAGGCGCCGGCCCTGCGCATCGAACCCGACCAGCGGCGCCACTACCAGCGCCATCTGCTCCGGCGACAGCGTGGCCTCCAGCGCGATGTCCGGTTCGGGAATGCCGTAGCGGTTGGCGGTCAGTGGCTGGCCGGGTCGCCAGGGGGCGAAGCGCAGCGTGTCGCCGGCGAGGATCGGCAGGCAGTACTGCAGCGTGTCGGGCAGTTGCATCTGCCAGCGGTGCAGGGCGATTTCGCCATCCATCGCCCAGTACCCGGCAACGAAGCCGTGTGCAGGGGCAAAGGGGAGCTGGAGCAGGCGATCGGCCAGGTGTTCGGCGGCGGCCAGGCGCTGCGCGGCGGGGATGTCTCGGCGGCGTTGGCGCAACTGCTGGCGCAGTGCGGAGCGCGGGTCGGTCATGCCTGGGTCCGGGGCGTGGTGCGGGCGCGGATAAAACAAGAGCGACGTCCCGGTAGGGGCGTCGCTCTTGCAGGAATACTGCATTCTCCGCGGTGACGATGCGTGCGAAACGACCTTGAACCCGGGGTTCAAGTGGGTACGCTGGGGTTCCTTCGGGCTTCCCGCTACAAGGCGGACTTGCACTCCCGGCGCCGTCGCGCACCCGTGGTCGTAATTAAGGGACAAGGCGAATGTTTGCACACGCCGTCGTTCACAGCAGAGAACGCGTCGCCATTATAGCCAAGCGCGCGCCGAGGGGTAGGCCGTTCGTCGGTCGGATTGCAGCTGAATTCAGATTGATGAAGGCCATGCGATGGCCTTGTGCAATGAAACCTGCCGTGGAACATCGGCCGTTGGTCGGTTGCATAACCAACGAGGTATAGCCGACCGTTGGTCGGCTACATAATGAAGGAGGTAGAGCCGACCGTTGGTCGGCTGCCTGACAATTCAGCTAAAGCCGACCAACGGTCGGCTCTACCGGTAGGGGCTCACGCCCCGTCGATCGCCCGGTCCAGCCGCCGGTTCAGATCGGCCAGGGTCTGCTGCAGCGCCACGCCCTGGCGCGCGTGTTCATCGCGCAGCTGTTGCAGCTCATGGGCCAGGTTCAAGGCGGCCAGCACGGCCACCCGGTCCACGGCGGCCATGCGGTTGCTGCCGCGGATCTCGCGCATCTTCGCATCCAGCAGCCGGGCGGCGGCGGGGAGGATTTCCTTCTCTTCCGGGCCCACGCCCACCGTGTATTCACGGTCCAGGATGCGGACACTGACCGGTTCGGTCTGGCTCATGTGTGCTGCTCCAGGGACTTGAGGCGGGTGATCATCGCTTCGACCCGGGAGCGGGCCTGTTCGTTCTTGGCCAGCAGCTGCGAGCGCTCGGCGACCAGCTGTTCCTGCTGGTGGCGCAGGCTGCGGTTCTCCTCGGCCAGGCGCTGGTTGCGGTCCAGCAACGCCTCCACCCGGGCGGCGAAGGCCTGCAATTGGGTGATGGCGTCGGAGGGTTCCATGTTCGGCACGATAGGCAAGGGCAGTGGAGGCGGTCAAGCGAATAATGACGGGGGCTTGGGCAGGGGCCGGGTTGCCCCCGCAACGCCTGCCCGGGAATGCGATGGCAACCCGACGGCCACGGGCGGATTGCTACACTGTCACGCTGCCAGAGGGCCGCCCCCGGCGGCCCCGGCGCCTTTTTCCGATCGAGCCCCAAGATGACCGAACTTCCGAGTGTCGATGACGTAAACAAGGCCAGCCAGGCGTTGGGCCTGGGCGCCAATGCCGCCGAACTGCATGGCGGGCTGTGCGGCTGGCTGTCTGCCGGCGGTGCGCCGGTGCGCGAATGGCCGGCGCGGGTGCTGGCCGATGACAACCTGCCGTTGCCCGCCGAGGACGATCCGCTGTCGCAGTTGTTGCAGGCCAGCGTGGCGCAGCTGGAAGACCGCGACTTTGCATTCGAGCTGCTGCTCAGCGACGCCAGCGACACGGCCGCGCAGGCCGATGCACTGTTCACCTGGGCGCGCGCCTTCCTGGGCGGCTTCGGGCTGGGTTCCGGTGGCCGTCGCCCGACGCTGTCCGAAGAGGGCGAAGAAGCACTGAACGACCTGGCCAAGCTGGCCCAGGCCTCCAGCGAAGACTTCGAAAGCGGCAACGATGATGACGAAGACGCGCTGGCCGAGATCGAAGAGTTCATCCGCGTGGCGGTGCTGCTGCTGCACGGCGACTGCGTGATGGCCGCGCGCCATCGGCAGCGCCTGAACTGAGATGGATATCCGGCAGCTGACCGGCATCTCCGCCGCCGAATACTCCCGTCGCCGCCACCAGTTGATGGAAATGGCCGGCGACGATGCGATCCTGGTGCTGCCGGCCGCCGCCGAGCGGGTGCGCAGCCTGGACACCCACTATCCGTTCCGCCAGGACTCGGACTTCTGGTACCTCAGCGGCTTCCCGGAGCCGGACGCGGTGCTGGTGCTGATTCCGGGCCGTCGCCACGGTGAGGTGATTCTGTTCTGCCGTGAGCGCGACGCCGACCGTGAAGCGTGGGACGGCGCGCGTGCCGGGCAGGAAGGCGCGGTGTCGCAGTACGGGATGGACGATGCGTACCCGATCGACGACCTCGACGACATCCTGCCCGGTCTGCTGGAAGGGCGCTCGCGGGTGTACTACCACTTCGGCCGCGACGCGGAGTTCGACCTCAAGCTGATCGGCTGGGTCAACCGGGTGCGCTCGCAGGTGCGGCATGGCGCGCAGCCGCCGCATGAATTCCTGGAGCTGGGCCACCTGCTGCACGAGCAGCGGCTGTTCAAGTCCAGCGCCGAGATCGCGCTGATGCAGCGCGCCGCCGATATCAGCGTGCAGGCCCACCGGGTGGCCATGCGGGTGGCGCGCCCGGGTATCCACGAGTACGAACTGCAGGCCGAGCTGGAGCGCGAGTTCCGGGCCAATGATGCGTGCGCGGCGTACTCCAGCATCGTCGGTGCCGGCGCCAACGGCTGCATCCTGCACTACCGCGACAACAACGCGCGGTCGCGCGATGGCGAACTGGTGCTGATCGATGCCGGCGCCGAGTATCGCGGCTACGCCAGCGACATCACCCGCACCTTCCCGGTGAATGGGCGCTTCAGTGCCGAGCAGCGTGCGTTGCACGACCTGGTCGGCGCGGCGCAGGCGGCGGCGCTGGCGCAGGCCAGGCCGGGCAATGCGTATGAAGCCGGGCATCTGGCGGCGGTGGAGACCCTCACCGAAGGCCTGCTGCGCCTGGGGCTGCTCAAGGGCAGCGTGGAAGAGAACATCGCCGAAGGCCATTACCAGCGCTTCTACCGGCACAAGACCGGGCATTGGCTCGGGCTGGACGTGCACGACGTGGGCGATTACCGGCTGGCCGGCGACTCACGCATGCTGGAACCGGGCATGGTGTTCACCATCGAGCCGGGCCTGTATGTCTCGGCAGATGACCGCAGCGTGGAAGCACGCTGGCGCGGCATCGGCATCCGCACCGAGGATGACGTGCTGATCACCGAGGATGGGCACCAGGTGCTGACCGCGGCGCTGGCGCGCAGCGCCGATGAGATCGAAGAGGAAATGGCGTCCCGGTAGCGCCGGGCTCTGCCCGGCTGCGCGCGGTCCGGCACCGCGCGCAGCCACCCAGGGGGTGGCTCTACCGCGGTCAATCGGCCGCGGCGAACGCCGGGCGGGTGAGGTTGTCGGCATCGCCTTCGGTGCACAGCACTTCGTCTTCGATGCGGATGCCGCCGTAAGGGCGGAAGAAGTCGACGCGGTTCCAGTCGATGCTGTCGCCGTTGCCGGCCTGCTTCACTTCGTCCAGCAGCATGTCGATGAAGTACACGCCCGGCTCGATGGTCACCACCATGCCCGGCTCCAGCACGCGGGTCAGGCGCAGGTACGGGTGGCCCTGCGGGCGTTCGATGCGGCCGCCGTGGTCGCTGGCGGCGAACCCGGCCACGTCGTGGACCTGCAGGCCGATCAGATGGCCCAGCCCGTGCGGGAAGAATGCCGCGCTGACGCCGGTGGCCAGGGCTGCCTCGGGCGACACCTTGAGCACGCCGAAGTCCTTCAGGATGCCCATCAACGACAGGTGCGCGTCCACGTGCAGCTGCTTGTAGTCCACCCCGGCACGCACGCCGGCGGCCATCTGCTGCTGGGCCGCGTCGACGGCGTCGATCATGGCCTGGAACTCGTCATGGCCGGCGGCGGCGTAGGTGCGGGTGATGTCGCTGGCGTACCCGTACGCGCTGGCACCGGCATCGATCAGGAAGCTGCGCAGCGGGTTGGGTGCGCTGCGGCCCAGGTCGGTGTAGTGCAGCACCGCGGCATGTTCGTTGAGGCCAATGATGTTGCCGTAGGGCAGTTCATTGGCGTCCTGGCCCACCGCGCTGCAGTAGGCCATGTGGATCTCGAACTCGCTGGCGCCGGCACGGAACGCGGCCTCGGCGGCGCGGTGGCCGCGCACGCCCAGGCGCTGGGCCTGGCGCATCAGGGCGATTTCATACGGGGTCTTGTAGCCGCGCTGCCAGTCCAGGTAGTGCAACACCGGCGCGGGATTGTTCGGCACGAACGCGCCCAGGGTGCTCTGCGGCTCGCCCAGGATCGCGCAGCGCGCCGGGTCCTTGGGCAGCAGCGCCAGGGCGTGCTCGGCGCTGCGGATGATCTCGATGTCGAAGTGCTCCACCCACCAGCCGTTGGGGGCGTCGGGCACCACGTGCCAGTAGTCGAACGGCTGGAAGAAGATCAGCGTCGGACGCTGCCCGGGGGTGTACACCAGCCAGCTGTTGGGCAGCTTGGTGAGCGGCAGCCACGCCTTGAAATTCGGGTTGACCGCGTAGGGGTAGTCGCGGTCGTCGAAAACCTGGAAATGCTGGGTGCCGCTGGGAATGACCAGGTGGTCGAAGCCGCCACGCGCCAGCGCTTCATCGGCACGCTGGCGCAGCACGCTGACGTGATGGGAATACAGGGCGCCGAGGTCAGGCTGGTTCATCGCGGAGGCTCGTTGGGCAGTGCGGAGTGCAGCCTATGATTCTGCCGCAATCAGGCCCGTTGCGCTGTGCCGGAACCGGCACTCAGACCGCCGAACTTTCCTGCGCGATCCACGCCCGCAGCAATTCGCGGTGCTCGCGGCTGAGGGTGATGAAACGGAAGCCCACCCAGGCCTGGCCGGGGGCATGGGTCTGCTCGCTCCACAGCTGGTGCGCGCCCACGTCCAACGCCAGCGACTGCCCGTTCGGGCCGGGAATGGCGAACTGCAGCTGGTACAGCGCGTCGTCGTGCATCGGCACCGAGGCGAGCATGAGCATGCCGGTCTCGGAAATGTTGCCGAGCCGTCCGACCACCGTCTCGGCCAGCATGTCGGTCACAGGCACCAGCTCAGCCACCTGGCGGCGGGGCGCGCGGCGGGTATCGGTATCGGCGGTCATGGTGCGGTCGCCGCGGCGGGGCCGGGGCCGGCCAGCGAACGCAGCGTGCGCAGCGTGGCCTGCCAGGCACGGTCGATCAGGCGGCTCTTGTCTTCGCTGACGATGCGCACCTGGCCGTGCGCCATCAGACGGGCCAGCGCATCCAGCGAATGCTCGCCCACCTTCTGGCCGCGCGGATTGACGAACAGCGCATTGTCGGTCAGCAGGCTGTACCACGACAGCCGCTGGCGGCGCAGGTCGCCCTGCTGGTTGGTGGTGAATTCAAACCAGGTGCCGAACGGCAGCGTGCGCAGCTGGCGATAGCAGTCTTCCTCGGCCAGGCTGCGTGCCAGCGGCGCGACCTTGCGTGGCTCGTGGCCCTCGCCCTGTTCGCCCAGACGGGTGCGGGCACGGATGCGCGCGGTCAGTTCGGTGCGCGAACTGCCTTCATCTTCGCCGCCCGGAGAGGACAGGCGCCGCGCGATCGCGGCCGCTTCGTCCTGGTGGTAGCCCACCTGCAGCAGCGCGGCTTCCACCTGGCCGCCCAGGTCGGCATCGCTGGGCGCGGTGCCCGGCGGCTGGCAGGTCACCTCGGCAATCCGGGCGGTTTCCTGCTCGCGCTGCTGCCATTGCTCGGAGCCTTCGCCATGCCGGAGCAGGGTGAGCGTGAGCACGTCCGACCACGCCTGCTTCAGCAGCGACTGCACGAAGCGCGGCGGGTCGGATTGGGCGCACAGCTGTTCGATGCTGGCCCCGGCCTGCTGTTTGGCCGACTCCAGGCGTTCCTTGCCGCGCGCGGCTTCCACATGGCGGCGCTCGGCCAGTTCGGCCTTGTGCGCCAGCGCGCGGAAGTGCTGCTGGATGTCTTCGTTGGCGGCCTCGAACACCGCTGCGTCGCCCTGGTAGCCGTCCACCACCTGGTCAACGGCGCGGCCCAGCTTCTGAACCAGCTGCGGATCCACGTCGTCTTCGCCCAGCCAGTTGGCACCTGCCTCGGCCACCGCATTGAGCAGCTCCCGCGCCGGATGCTGATCGCGCACGAAGAACGCGGGGTCTGACAGGGCCGCCCGTGCCACCGGCACCTGCAGCCGCGCCAGCAGGTCGGCGGCGACGGCGTCCGGGCGCACCTCGCGCTGGATCTGCCCGTACAGCATGTCCAGCAGGTCGAAGGTGTCGCTGTCCTTGACGGTCAAGGCGGCCTGCGCGCCATGGTCGGCGCGCATCTGCGCCAGCAGCGCGTTGTGCAGGTCGGCCATGCTGCGCCGGGCCGTGCCGGTACCGGCGCTCTGCGCCTGCAGCTTGGCCAGGGTGGCGTGCACCGATTCGCTGGCCACCGCCACCGGCGGGCCGGCCGAGGGGCCGGGGCCGGGGTTGGCCGCTGCGGGGACGCCCGGCGACGGCAGCGCGTTGCCTGCCGCCGCGGCACTGCCCGCGGTTTCGTCTGCCACGCTGCCCGCCGTCCCGGCCAGTCCGTTGGCGCTGGCATGCCGCGCGGCGTCCAGCAGCTGGTGCAGGGCCGACATCGCCGGCGCCGACAGATCCTGCGGCACGGCGCCTGCTGCGGCTGCGGGCGCGCTACCTGCGGCGGCGGCAAGCGCGGGCGGGCCGGGACGCAGCGAGGCGGGCAGGTCGCCCATCGCTTCGCTGGTCATCGCCGCCCACCCGCTGTTGCGGGCCGATCCGCTCCAGCCGGTCAGGGGGCGATTGACCTTGCCGCCTTCACGCGCGGGGCTGCTGCGTTCTGGGCCGGTGACGATGCGCCGGGTCGTGGCCGACCGCGCCAGGTAGGGGGTGTAGACCAGCCCGGGCAGGACACCTTCGTGGCCGAGGAAGATGTTGGCGCGTTCCAGCAGTTCGCCCAGCCGGTCGATCAACTGGCGGTCGAACACGCGGTAGAGCGCCAGCTGGGTTTCCAGCCCCAGTTCGAAGCGTTCGCAGAGTTCCCGCACGATCCGGCACAGCACGTGCGGGCCGAACGGCAGGTCTTCGACATCGAACTCCGGGCCGGCGGCGAGCACCGCGAAGCGTTGCCCCAGCAGCTGCAGGGCGCTGGCCGACCGTTGCGCCTCGCGGCGGATGATCTCCACCAGCACGATGTCGCGGTCGATGTCGGTGTCGGCCACCAGGGTCAGGGTGCTGGCGGTGAGCGTACTGGCCGCCGGGGCCGGCACATGGCGCACGCGCGGCTCGCGCAGCTGGGCCAGGGCGTGGCCTAGTGCGTCGAGGAACAGCGGGGCGAACTGTGCGTTGACCTCGTGCAGGCGCCGGGTCTGGGCGTAGATGTCGGCCTGGATCTGGCTGTTGCGCGCGCGCTCGGCATCGCGGAACAGCTCGCGCTCCAGTTCGACGATGGTCAGCTTCAGCGGGGTGGCCAAGGTCTGCGCGGCCAACGCATGCAGCGACGCCAGCAGGCGGCGCACGCGCGGCGGCGCGGCCACGTGGGCGAAACGCGCCGGGTCGGTCGGGGACGATGAAGGTGCGGACGCAGACATCCGTTGTGGTTCCGGCTCACCTGAGAGTAAGGAATCTAACGGTTTCGCGGTGTCCCCGCCAGAAGGGATCCCCCGACACCCGGCGGGTAGAGCCGACCGTTGGTCGGCTGCTCTTCGCGCATGGCCGGGATGTCGCCAACAGCAGCTGACCAACGGTCGGTTGTTTCCCGCGCATCGCCCCGCGGTAGAGCCGACCGTTGGTCGGCTGCTCTTCGCGCACGGCCGGGATGTCGCCAACAGCAGCCGACCAACGGTCGGCTCTACCCCCACGCATCGCCCTGCGGTAGAGCCGACCGTTGGTCGGCTGCCTTCGGCGGATTCCCAAACGTGTGCAGCGTGCAACAGACCAACGGCAACAGATCAACAGCCGCCGACCAACGGTCGGCTCTACGCGGGGAGGAACAGTTCGACCACGTCGTTGGTAAAGCGCCGGCCCAGCTCGGTGGGGCGGGCATGCTCGCCGTCCAGGGTCATCCAGCCGCGCTGGATCGCCGCCTGCAAGGGCACGGCGATGCGCGTGCGCTCCAGCCCGGTGCGCGACTCGAAGTCCTTCAGGGTGAACCCTTCATGCAGGCGCAGCAGGTTGAGCATGTATTCGAACGGCAGGCGCTCGCCATCGATCACGTCGTCGCCGCCGATCGCCGCGGCCGTGCCGGCAGCGTCCATGAAGGTCTGCGGGTGCTTGTGCTTCCAGCGGCGCAGCACGTGCTGCTCGGCACCGCTGCTGATCTTGCCGTGCGCGCCCGCGCCGATGCCCAGGTAGTCGCCGAAGCGCCAGTAGTTCAGGTTGTGCGCGCTCTGCCGGCCCGGCTTGGCATAGGCGCTCACCTCGTACTGGGCGTAGCCAGCCTCGGCCAGCAGTGCCTGGCAGTGCTCCTGGATGTCCCACGCCGAATCCTCGTCGGGGATGCCCTGCGGCGGCCGCGCGAAGAACACCGTGTTCGGCTCCAGGGTGAGCTGGTAGTGCGACATGTGCGTGGGCTGCAGCGCGAACGCGCGTTCCAGGTCATGTTCGGCCTGGGCCAGCGTCTGCTGTGGCAGCGCGTACATCAGGTCGATGTTGAAATTGTCATAGCCCGCATCCTGGGCCAGCTTCACCGCGCGCTCGGCTTCGCCACTGTCGTGGATGCGGCCCAGGCGCTTGAGCGCCTCGTCGTTGAAGGTCTGGATGCCGAAGCTGATCCGGTTCACGCCGGCCGCGCGGTAGCGGTCGAAGCGACCGTGCTCGGCGGTGCCCGGGTTGGTCTCCAGGGTCACTTCCAGGTTCGGCGCGAAGCGCAGCCGCGCCGATGCCGCCTGCAGGAAGCGGTCGATCGCCTCGGGCGGGAACAGGCTGGGCGTGCCACCGCCGAAGAACACACTGCTCACCACCCGGCCCCAGACCAGCGGCAGGTCCTGGTCCAGGTCGCGGATCAGGGCGTCGATGTACGCCTCGAACGGCAGTTCGCCCTTGGCCGCGTGCGAGTTGAAATCGCAGTACGGGCATTTGCGCACGCACCATGGCAGGTGCACGTACAGCGCCAGCGGCGGCGGAATCAGCCGCGGCGCGTGGTTGTGGTCGCCCGCGCAGTGTTCGCCGGGCAGGTGGTCGCAATGGTCGTGGGGCTGAGGCATGGAATTCACAGGTAGTGCCGACCGCTGGCCGGCTCTCCAGACATCATCAGGGGAGGCATCACAGCAACGCGGGCAGTTTCTGCTTGAGCAACTGCAGGGCCAGTGCGCGATGACTGATGGCATTCTTCTGCGCCGGGTCCATCTCCGCCGCGGTCAGGCCGTGCGTCGGGTCCAGGAACACCGGGTTGTACCCGAAGCCGTTGCTGCCGCGCGTTTCGTCCAGGATCACGCCTTCCCAGCTGCCTTCGCAGATCAGCGGCTGCGGGTCGTTGGCGTGGCGCAGCAGCACGATCACCGCGTAGAAGCGGGCGGTGCGGCGGTTGGCGGGAACCTCGCGCAGCGCGTCGAGCAGCTTGGCGTTGTTGGCCGCATCGTTGGTCGGACTGCCCGCGTAGCGCGCGCTGTACAGACCGGGCGCGCCGTCCAGCGCGTCCACGATCAGGCCCGAATCGTCGGCCAGCGCCGGCAGGCCGGTGACGGCACTGGCGTGGCGCGCCTTGATCAGCGCGTTCTCGACGAAGGTCAGGCCGGTCTCGGGCACGTCACTGACGCCCAGCTCGCCCTGCGCCACGATCTGCAGCGGCAGGTCGCTCAGCATGGCCTGCAGTTCCTTCAGCTTGCCGGCGTTGCCGCTGGCCAGTACCAGTGTCTTCATTTCGGCTCCAGCAGGTCCCAGGTGTTGCCATACAGGTCGCGGAACACTGCCACGGTGGCGTACACCTCTTCGCGCGGGGTTTCCAGGAATTCCACGCCACGCGCGGTCATCGCGGCGTGGTCGCGCCAGAAATCGTCGGTATTCAGGAAGAAGCCGACACGGCCGCCAGTCTGGTTGCCGATCCGGCTGCGCTGCTCATCGGTACTGGCACGCGCCAGCAGCAGGGCCGCGGCGCTGCCGTCAGTCGGCCCGACCACCACCCAGCGCTTGTCGCCCTGGTCGATGTCGTCGATCAGGACGAAACCGAGCATGCCCGTGTACCAGGCAATGGCCTCGTCGTAGTCGGCCACCACCAGGGTGGTCAGCGCGATGCGGCGGTTCATGCAGACGCCAGGGCGGCCTGCTGTGCCGCGAACAGGTCCTTGATGCCCTTCTCGGCCAGCACCAGCAGCGCGTCCAGCTCGTCGCGGCGGAACGCGTGGCCTTCGGCGGTGCCCTGCAGTTCGATGAAACCGCCGCCGTCGTTCATGACCACGTTCATGTCGGTGTCGCAGTCACTGTCTTCGGCGTAATCCAGGTCCAGCACCGGGGTGCCGCGGTACACGCCCACCGACACCGCCGCGACCGCACCGAAGATCGGGTTGCGCTTGATGTCGCCGCGCTTGAGCAGGAAGTTCACTGCGTCCACCAGCGCCACGTAGGCACCGGTGATGGCGGCGGTACGGGTGCCGCCATCGGCCTGCAGCACGTCGCAGTCCAGGGTGATGGTGCGCTCGCCCAGGGCGCCGCGGTCGATGCAGGCGCGCAGGGTGCGGCCGATCAGGCGCTGGATTTCCAGCGTGCGGCCACCCTGCTTGCCACGCGCGGCTTCGCGGTCGTTGCGGGTGTGGGTGGAGCGCGGCAGCATGCCGTACTCGGCGGTCACCCAGCCTTCGCCCTTGCCGCGCAGGAAGCCGGGCACGCGGTTTTCCACGCTGGCGGTGCACAGCACGCGGGTTTCGCCGAAGCTGACCAGTACCGAGCCCTCGGCGTGACGGGTGAAGGCGCGCTCGATGCGCACTTCGCGCAGCTGGTCGGCCTGGCGGCCGCTGGGACGGGTGTCGGACATGCGTTGGGGTTCCGTGGAAGCTGGGGGAACGCGACCATGCCCGCACCCCGAAGGGGCAGGCAGGGAGGCTCGAATGAGACCGCTAGGGTACCATTCCCCCTTTGGGAACATCGGAAACCCACCATGATTCGAAGCATGACCGCCTATGCCGGCGGCGAGCGCGCCACCCGCTGGGGCACGCTCGCCTGTGAGCTGCGCTCGGTCAACCACCGGTTCCTGGAGGTGGGCGTGCGCCTGCCCGACGAGCTGCGTGCGTTGGAACCGCAGCTGCGCGAGCGCGTCGCTTCCCGCTGCAACCGCGGCAAGATCGACCTGGTCATGCGCCTGCGCGCGCCGGAGGTCACCGGTGCACTGGTGGTCAACGACGTGCTGCTGGCCCAGCTGGGCGAACTGGCCCGCCGCCTGGCGCCGGGCTTCCCCAGCCTGCAGGTGAGCTTCACCGAACTGCTGCAGGTGCCGGGCGTGATGCAGGGCGAGGCGGTGGATGCCGCCGCGCTGCATGCCGAGGCGCTGGCGCTGCTGGATGCCACCCTGGACGGCTTCGTGGCCGCGCGCGAGCGTGAAGGCGACAAGCTGGCCGCCGCCATCCAGGAACGCGTGGACGGGGTGGAGCGCATCGCCGCCGAGGTCACCACGCTGATTCCGCTGATCCGCGAGGGTCAGCGCACCAAGCTGGCCGCGCGCCTGGCCGACCTGCCGCACCCGGTCGATCCCGGCCGTGCCGAGCAGGAGCTGATGATGTGGCTGCAGAAGCTGGACGTGGATGAAGAGCTGGACCGCCTGGGCAGCCACATCGTCGAAATCCGCCGGGTGTTCACCCAGCGCGAGCCGGTCGGTCGTCGCTTGGACTTCCTGCTGCAGGAGTTCAACCGCGAAGCCAACACGCTGGGCTCCAAGTCGGTGGACAGCCGCACCTCCAATGCCGCCGTCGAGCTGAAGGTGCTGATCGACCAGATCCGCGAACAGGTGCAGAACATCGAATGAGCAGCCAGCCCATGCCCGCCGGCGCGCCTGCGCGCGGCACCCTGTACATCGTGGCCGCGCCTTCCGGAGCCGGCAAGAGCAGCATCGTCAACGCCACGCTGGCACGCGACCCGCAGATTGCCCTGTCGATCTCGTTCACCTCGCGCGCCACGCGTCCGGGCGAGATCAACGGCGAGCACTACCATTTCGTCAGCGCCGAGGAATTCGAGCGGATGATCGCCGCCGGCGACTTCTTCGAACATGCCTGGGTGCATGGTGACTGGAAGGGCACCGCACGGCAGTCGGTGGAACCGCAGCTGGCCGCCGGCCAGGACGTCCTGCTCGAGATCGACTGGCAGGGCGCCCAGCAGGTCCGCCAGCTGGTGCCGGGCACGGTGACGGTGTTCATCCTGCCGCCGTCCAAGCAGGCGCTGCAGGACCGCATGCGCAAGCGCGGCCAGGACAGCGAGGCGGTGATCGCCCAGCGCCTGTCCGCCGCGCGTGAAGAGATGCTGCATTTCAACGACTTCGATTACGTCATCGTCAACGAGGTGTTCGAGACCGCGGTGGACGAGCTGTGCGCCATCTTCACGGCCAGCCGGTTGCGCCGGGAGGCCCAGAAGGTCCGCCACGCGGGCCTGATCCAGGCCCTGCTGACCCAGGATGTGGCCCCAACTGACTGATTCCAAACGGGGTGCTAGCGGGTTGGCTTGATTTTGTCCAGCCCCCGCCGGTACAATCCGTCCCCTTTCCCTCATTCGATTGAGCAGCCCTCACCGGCTGCCGGGAGCCCGCATGGCCCGCATCACCGTAGAAGATTGTCTGGAAGTCGTGAACAACCGTTTCGAACTGGTCATGATGGCGTCCAAGCGCGCCCGTCAGCTGGCCAATGGCGTCCAGGCCACCCTGGACAACAGCGAAACCGAAGACAAGCCGACCGTGCTGGCGCTGCGCGAAATTGCCGCCCGCAAGATCGACAACGCCCTGATCGACGAAGTCGAGAAGGCCGAACGCGAGCGTGCCGAGCGTGAAGCACTGGAATGGGCCGCTGCCGAAGTCGTCGCCGACGAAGACATGTCCAAGAACGACGACTGATCGCCTCGCGCGAACCGGTTGTGGTTGCACGAACAGCCCGCCTTGGCGGGCTGTTCTGCGTTCGGGCCCGGAAACGCCGACACGCAACGACGCAGGGTGATCGGTCCAGGCAACGACCGTTGGCCATCGCGCTACCAGTCCAACGCCGGTAGGCGACGACCGTGGATGGTCGCGCCACCCTCCGCTCCCTGTTCAGATGTTTGCCGTTATCCCGCCGCTGGAATAGTCTTCCAGCATGAACCCAGGCCCCACTGCCAAGGTCGCCTCGCCCCCCGGCGCGGCCGTACCCGACTATGTCCTCCAGCTCGAACGTGCAGCGCATTACCTGCCGCCCGAGCAACTGCCGTTGCTGCGCCGTGCCTGGGAAGTGGGTGCCTCCGCGCATGCCGGGCAGACCCGCAAGTCCGGTGAGCCCTACATCACCCATCCGGTGGCCGTGGCCCAGGTGCTGGCCGAACTCGGCCTGGACGTGGAAGCGCTGATCGCCGCGATCCTGCACGACACCATCGAAGATACCCCGCTGACGCGCGAGGAACTGGCCGCCGAGTTCGGCGAAGCGGTGGCCGAGCTGGTCGACGGCGTGACCAAGCTGGACAAGCTGAAATTCCGCGACCGCCAGGAAGCGGCCGCCGAGAGCTTCCGCAAGATGCTGCTGGCGATGTCGCGCGACCTGCGCGTGATCATGATCAAGCTCGCCGACCGCCTGCACAACATGCGTACCCTCGGCGCGCAGAGCCGCGAGGCGCGTGGCCGGATCGCGCGCGAGACGCTGGAAATCTACGCGCCCATCGCGCAGCGGCTGGGCATGAGCCTGGTCAAGAGCGAGCTGCAGAACCTGGGCTTCAAGGCGCTGTATCCGTGGCGCCACGCCATTCTGGAAAAGCACATCCGCAGCCAGCCGGTGGTCCGCCGCGAGGCGATGGCGCAGGTGGAGGTGCAGTTGAGCCAGCGCCTGGCCAAGGAAGGGCTGGAGCACCGCCTGGTCAGCCGCATCAAGACGCCGTGGAGCATCTACAACAAGATGCGCGACGAGAACAAATCCTTCGATCAGGTGATGGATGTGTTCGGGTTCCGGTTGGTGGTGCGCAACGTGCCCAACTGTTATCACGCGCTGGGCTCGGTGCATGCCACCTTCAAGCCGCTGGACGGTCGCTTCCGCGATTTCATCGCCATCCCCAAGGCCAACGGCTACCAGTCATTGCACACGGTGTTGTTCGGGCCATATGGTTCGCCGATCGAGGTGCAGATCCGCACCGAAGAGATGGACCTGATCGCCGAGCGCGGTGTGGCGGCGCACTGGACGTACAAGTTCGGTGGCGATTCGCCCAACAGCGCTCAGAGCCGCGCGCATGCCTGGATCGTGGAACTGATCGATTCCCAGCGCGCCGCCGGTTCGTCGCTGGAGTTCCTGGACAACGTCAAGGTGGACCTGTTCCCGGACGAGGTCTACCTGTTCACCCCGAAGGGCAAGATCCTGGCCCTGCCGCGCAACTCCACCGCGCTCGATTTCGCCTACGCGGTGCACACCGACGTGGGCAACATGGCCGTGGCCTCGCGCGTGGACAAGAAGCTGGTGCCGCTGCGCACCAAGCTGGTCAGTGGCCAGACCGTGGAAGTGATCACCGCGCGCTCGGCCACGCCCAAGCCGCAGTGGCTGGAATTCGTGGTCAGTTCCAAGGCGCGCACCGCGATCCGCCACCAGCTCAAACAGCTGGAGCACGAAGACGCGGTCCAGCTGGGCCACCGCATGCTCGACCGCGCGCTGGAGGCGATGGACAGCTCGCTGGAGCGCCTGCCGAAGGGGCGCCTGGATGCGTTCCTGGCCGAACACCGTTACCCCCGCCTGGAGGCCCTGCTGGCCGAAGTGGCGCTGGGCAACTGGATGCCCAACCAGGCCGCGCAGGCGCTGATGGCCTACGCCGAGCTGCGCGGTGGGGCGCATTCGAAGCATTCGCAGGAGAAGATCCTGATCAATGGCAGCGAGCGCGGCGTGGTCAGCTTCGCCAATTGCTGCCAGCCGATTCCGGGCGACGACATCATGGGCTACCACACCG